>JAESGA010000053.1_pt1 | contig 59586 bp, 45 predicted proteins | sample 9269521 | NCBI WGS metagenome assembly JAESGA01 (sample SAMN14514842, study PRJNA621658) | algae metagenome | isolation source: Aphanothece saxicola GSE-SYN-MK-01-06B and co-occurring heterotrophs from... | place: USA: Grand Staircase Escalante National Monument, Utah | collected 2006-04-15 | reverse complement strand
ATATTCGCGCCGCCGTCAGAAGCGCTCATCGTTAAGATCGCAGGGCATTTGGGGGAAGATCCAGATAGGCTCCTGGCGCTGGCGGGGAAGATACCGTCAGACGTCAAGGATGCGATCATCCAGAGCGAGGGGCAGCTGGCGAAAAAGGTCAGGGATTGGGTGAAGGATGGCGGCGGGAAGTGAAGACAATCTAGTCCCCAAAAACTCTAGGCCACGGGCACTTCATGCTCTTTTGGCGCCCCCTTCAGAAACCCGCATCCCTCGCGCGCGCCTTCGCCCCAAAGTAGCCAGATTGATAGTCAACGATCTCTTGTGAAACTTCACGGGAATCGCAAACCCTATCCATTCTTACCAGCCGTACACCGATTACCACCGGCCTCGCGCACAATCAGCAACGGGCCCAAGTCAGTTCGTTTCCACCTTATTCCTTTGGCAACTTATATGTTCCGACTCCTCAAGAAACTCTTCGCTCCATCTCGAACTGAACCGCGCTACACCGCGCCACCGCCGCAGTCGGATATCATCCCGTTCCGTCCTGCAAATAACCCGATGGCCCATCCGCCAACGACCCCGACGCACTTGCCGTCCACTCGCGGCCAACAGGAAATCATCAAAGGAAGGTGCTGGGTCATCGATGGCGATACCATCGTGATCAACAAGATCCATATCCGGCTCGCCGGGATCGATGCGCCCGAAATGGATCAACCCTTCGGCAAAGTTGCCAAGAGCGCACTTGTCCGACTTTGCAAAGGTCGGGTCGTAACGGCTCACACGGATGGAAGCTTCTCCCATGAACGTACCGTTGCTGTCTGTATGCTCGAAGATGGACGTGACCTATCCGCTGAAATGGTGAAGGCTGGTCTCGCCCTTGATTGGAAGAAATATTCCAACGGGCGATACAGCTCCTTTGAGGCCCCAGACCTGCGGCGCAAACTCTGGCGCGTCGATGCGAGGCAAAAGGGGAAGATGCCGCCTAAGCAGTGGGCGGACTAAGTGGGCGTCGGGCTGCAAGTCTTTGGCGCCATGATCCATGCCATGCGCCCGACGACCTTGTTCATTGCGGAAAAGCTACCTCGGTGCAGCCCGAAGGGCACGCTTGTCATCGTGCTATTGTTTACAGCCTTCTTTGGCGGTCCCGCTCGAACAGAAGAATGCCATCCGAGTTACGTTGGCGAATGCGTGCCGATCGCCAGTGACGTCGATTGTGCGGGTGGCTCCGGGAACGGACCCGAATACATCGTCGGACCGGTCCAAGTGGTTGGGCCAGATGACTATGACTTGGACAGAGACGGGGATGGAATTGGGTGCGATTGAGTTAAGCTTCAAACGCTTCCAAGACCTCACGCGGTGTTCTGACGAGTGACTTGGGGCGGCGTTGGTGGCTGTTCTCAGTGGCCGCATATGATCTCCAATCATGGGTCCGGACCTGATGCCAAAGCGCATCGAGTTGCCCGGCTCGTGATTGTGCCGCGCGGAGTTCACTGTCGTCCAACGCCGAGAACCGAGTCCTTATCTGCTCCGCGCGAAACTGCTCGGCGATGTGGCCATATGTATCCGCAACGGTTCGGATGTCGGCGTGTCCGAGCTGACGGGCCACCACCTCAATGGGAACGCCTTGCCGAATGAGGTCACTTGCATAGGTGTGCCGCAACCCATGAAACACGAAATCCGGGGGAAGGTTTGCTTCCCGGACAGCGCGTCTAAAAAGTGAGGTATGCTGACGCTGCCAGACCTTACCCTTATCCGATCGGAACACATGGTCCTTCGGTGCCTTCCCCTCGATCATGCGCAAGAAGAATGCCATTCCTTCGTCGGGAAGGAAGACAAAGCGCGCTGGACTTCGTTTGAAGGCTGCGATCCGAAGACCAAAAATCTGATGACCAACATCCTCCACTCGGAGATTGGATAACTCGCCAACCCGGCATCCAGAGTACAGCGCAGCAAGAACCAAGGTCCGAAGAGCTGGCGTGCAATGGCTCATCAAAGCGCGGCATTCGTCTCGGTTAAGGAACAGAAGGCGCGGGGTGTGAACAACCGAGATGCGCTTCAAGCATCGGATCGGTCGGTCCGACTCAATCTTGCCCGCGTCCCATGCGTGGGAAAAGGCCACCTTAAGGATGCCGACGATCGAATTGTAGGTTCGCTTCCGACGGCGCAGTTCATCCGGGGACAGGTCATCCCGATCAACCATGGCCTGTCGCCTTGAGAAGCCGTGGTGTGGAGGCGTCCGAATTATCTGAAGGGCGACGGTTTGGAGATGGCGGGCAGTGAACTCTTCTAAGGGCACGTGCGTGACGCCCTGCGTGAGGTGGTGGTTGGTCAGAGTGATCATGTTGTAGTGACCACCCTTTGAGCGCGCGATCTTCGACCAAGAGGTGTAGTCGTAGAGGGCGTGGCCTACCGTGTAGACGTTGCCGATGGGTCTGAAGCAAAGAGCATCAGTTCGTCCACGTGGGGCTTGCTTGGACGCCTCGCCTCGTTGGGCGTACTCCTCAAACCACGAAAACGCGTCTTCGATGGCAGCACTAAAGGAAAGGCAGCCTCGACCTAGTTCAAGTGCAGGGCCCAGGCACTTTTGAACATATCGCCTGTCCTTCGTGAGAAGCCGAGCCGTCCAGTTGCAGTGCCGCCCATCCGGGCGGTGGATGCCGATGTGGCGCCCGACAAGCAGGTGATGCCAATAAGGAGCATCGCGGGCATCGAGGCGTTCGATCTGCGATGTAGTCTGAAAAGGACAGGTCGCGACGGTATCCTGAGATCCCGCCAAGCGAGCTTCGAGCATTTGTGACATTGGGCACCTTTGCGATCTTGTTGGATCGAAAAAGGATACCGCGACATCAATCCCGCATGGGTGCTCTCTATCCTCGCCATGGGATGAGATGAATCCCGAGCTTGGTAAGGCCGTAACAAAGGACCGCTGGTACAATGAAGATTGTATTCTCAAGGGCCACGTAGGCGAAGACCGCTGAGAGCGTGAGGCAGCCGATTGCAAAGGTTTGCCGCATCGTCCCACTCAACCACATGATCGATACTCCAAGGTGGAAAGCACGCGCAGAAGCTGCTGTGGAGAGACATTGCATGCAAATGTTGCATGACGAAATGACCATCAATCTGACGAACGTGACGAGAATGCGGGCCGAGCGACGGGAAACTCTTTCCATTCGAACGTCTTGAGCACGCGGTCCGTTTCTAAAGCCTGACCAAGGCCTCTGCGCGTAAGCTGGGTCCTTCATGTCATCAGGAGGATCCTTCGCCATGATCGGATGCTATGACTTCTCAGATCCCGCTGTCATTGCCGCTCTTCCCGTCCGCCTTGAGCCGCACTGGCACGTCCTTCAGTACTGCAGGCACATCGGTGTGATTAAGCGGTCTGCACGCCCATTGAGCTGGGTGGCGCGCTTCCGCACAAAGCGGGGAACCTATCGCCAAGAACATCTTGGAAAGCTGCGGGGACAGGGAAGCGAGACCATGAGCTATAGCGACGCTGTCGCGGCCGCCGAAGCTTGGTTCTCTCAGTCCTCAAATGCAAAGATCGCGGCAGACCCTCGCGCCACTGGCAGCAAGACCGAACTAGATTACTGCCCCTGGGGAGACGTCTTCACGGTTGGCCATGCCATGCGCGACTTCATCGAATGGAAGCGTATTGCAGCTACGAAAGACACGTTTGAGGCTTTGCTCAGCCTGACCAACCATCACATCCTACCGTCAATCGGTTTTGTTCCGCTCGCCGAGTTCAAAGGACATGCTGCCAAGGCGTTTACGCTGGAGGTGATCGAAAAGCCACCGAAGCGTGGTAATCAACCTCTTGGCCCGAAGCGGTCCATTCAATCGCTGTCCCAAGAAGAACTGCGCACGCGTAAAGCTACCGTCAACACGCTGCTTGGTATCCTCCGGCTTGCGTTCAAGCTTGCTTGGGAGAACGGGGCAACTGATGACGAAAGAGCCTGGCGGTGTATCCGGCGCTTGCCGAACCGATCTCGGCCGCGAATGCTTTATCTCAATCGAGACGAATGCCGGTTGCTCCTCAATCAGTGTCGACCTGATCTCCGGGATCTCGTGCTAGGGGCCCTCTACACTGGCTGTCGTGCGACCGAGCTTGACCGCCTGAAAGTCGGAGATGTCGCCCAAGACGTCTTCGGCATATACGTGGGTGCTATGAAAAGCGGACCGCCCCGCTTTGTCTTCCTGCCAGACGAGGGAATGGAGTTCTTCCTTTCCCTCGTCCAGGCGCGAGGCAAGGATGAGCCTGCGTTCCTCCACCAAGATGGCACAGATTGGAGAGGGCGCTACAAACACCTGTTCAGGAATGCTATCGATGCAGCCGGGTTACCGGAAGGCTTCGTGTTCCACGGTTTGCGCCACACCTACGCAAGCCAGCTGGTCCAAGCAGCAACCCCGTTGATCGTCGTCGCGCAGCAGTTGGGTCACGCCACAGCCGACACCGTCGCACGTACATATGGTCACATGGCCCCTCAGATACGGGAGATGCAGGTTCGGAAGAACTTTGCGCCCCTCATGGAGAGACAAGCTCCGGTCGGACCAGAGGTTGAACTCAGGATGAAACAGCTCACGATGAGTAGGGCCGAAGATGATTGGCGAACCTACGCAGCCGTTGAGGATGGATCAACTTGGCCAAAGGCCAACTTCAGCAAGAACTCGTTTTGGAAGGAACCTGGTGAAATCTGAGATTTGCAGCATGTTTGTTCATCCAAACGAGCGAAGCTAAGGTCCGCATTCGGCCCATAGCTGCCATTCCAAAGTACCCCTGCGAACGGCAGTTTTCCAAAGCTCATCTGGCTGACGGTGCAGCATAGACACTGGGTAGAGTGCAGAAGGCAAAGCTGTTGCGATCCAGCCTTCTCCATTTGGCAACGCATCAATAGGCATCAAGTCCGCCGAAATGTGCCTATAAATCATGGTTGGGAGCGATACCCAGCTCGCACTGCAAGTAACCGACATTTCGTCGCTACAACGGATCCGGGATGTCCATCAGTGTCGAAAGGCGGAAGACTTTGGGGCTGGTATTGAAAAAGAGGAAAGGGGAGCGTCCGGTGATCTCGAAAGGCTGGCCGGGCGGCGAGGCCGTTTAAGGCCCAGTGCTTCTGACAACACCACAACTGTCCAGTAAAGCTGAACCCGTGGTAGGTATCGGCTTCGTTCAATGGCTCAAGCTGTTTTCGAGCGATTTCGTCGCCTGATCTTCAAGCTATCTGGAAGCCCTTCATCAGGGGATCACGATCATCGACGAAGATTGTATTGTGCCCAATGATCTGTGCCCAACCGGCCACGCTCGGTCGGATCGCAGGGTTTCCGCCAACGTCCGTTTCGCTTTCAATGCGGCAATCAAAAAGAGTCCCAATGATGCTTTCATGGATGAAGTTGTCACCGACCTTCAGCCGACCCCGGGCGTGTAATTGAGCCATCCGTGCTGAAGATCCCGTTCCGCACGGGGACCGATCAATAGCCTTCGCACCGTAGAAGACTGCATTTCTCGCCGTCGCCTCAGGGTGCCGGGGTTGGTCGCACCACATGACGTGACTGACCCCTGCAATGCGCGTGTCCTCAGGGTGGACTGGTGCGACTGCCTCTTGAACCGCAGCGCGAACAATCGGGCTCAGTCGAACGATGTCGCCCGCCGACATGCGATCAAGCCCGGGCCAGTTCACCTGTGGTTCGATGATCGCATAGAAGTTACCACCATATGACAAGTCGACGGTGATCTCGCCCAAGCCTGGCACAATGACGACAACGTCGCGGGCGTGAAGGTAGCTTGCGACGTTGAAGAGCCTTACATGACGAACATGAGGGCCCTCCATCTGGTACTCAACATCTATACGGCCCGCAGGGGCCTCGATGGAGAGGCGGCCCGGAACGCGGGGCGTAGCAAGCCCTGCTTCCAAAGCAGCCGTCACCGTGCCGATTGTGCCATGCCCGCACATCGGCAGACAGCCGCTGACTTCAATGAAAAGAACGCCGATGTCGCAATCCGTCCGAGAAGACGGGTAGAGGATGGTTCCTGACATGACATCATGGCCACGGGGTTCGAACATAAGGGCCGTTCTGACCCAATCATGATCCCTTTGGAACAGAACCCGCTTTTCGGCCATCGACACATTCGGCAACTGCGGCGCACCCGCGGCCACGACGCGGACAGGGTTTCCACAGGTGTGGGCGTCGATGCAAAAGAAAGTGTGGCGCATTTGGGAACTCCAGGTTCAGAAGCGATCTACAGAAAAAGGGGAAAGGTCGACGACAGGCGTGGCGCCGTCAATCAGATCAGCCACCAGCCGGCCAGTGGTTGCCGCTTGGGTGAGCCCCAGATGCCCGTGACCAAAGGCATAGATAACCCGCCGGTTCCGGCTTGACCGACCAATCACGGGAAGGCTGTCCGGGGTTGCTGGTCGATGGCCCGACCACATTGTGCCGTGGGTTTCGACCAAATCGGGGAAGTACCGGTGAGCAAGGCTGACCAGCGCATTCGATCTTTTGAAGTTGGGTTTGGCGTCGAGCCCACCGAATTCGGCGGCACCGCCGATGCGCAAGCCACAAGACAGCGGAGTTGCCACGAACTGTCGTTCAGCGAAAATGATCTCGCGCCCAAGCTGAATGCCCGGCGCCGCGATGGTCGTGTTATACCCCCGTTCGCTTTCCAAGAGCACCCGATCGCCGATGGTCGCAGCCAGAAAGCCCGACCAGGCACCGGCTGCGATCACCACGTCTTCCGCCGCCAGAGGCCCAGCATCCGAGGTGTGTACCGTGACTGCACTTTCCGTTGGCGTCAGGCCCACAGCAGAACCACGGATCACCGTCAGGCCGCGCTGGCGAAGTGACGTCAAGAGCGCCGAATGCAGGGTCCGTGGGTCGGAAACATGCGACCATTGCGGGGTTGCGACAGCCCGCCGGACAATGGGGCCAAGGGCCGGCTCCATCTCCCGCGCCTGATCTCCACTGAGTTCATCACAAGTGATTCCGTGAAGCCGCCTCAGATCCCACGTTCCTGCATCGGCCTTAAAAGCCCGTTCGGTTTCATAGACCGAAAGCGCACCCTTGCAGTGCAATTCGTTCTGCAACCCGTTTGCAGCCAACAACGGCAGGAGGTCGTCATAGGTGCGGTTGTTCAGGCTAGCGAGTGCCTTTGCCCCTCGGAGCATTTCGGTCCGGCTCGATGCATGAGAGAACCGGAGCAGCCAGGGGATCAATGATGGAAGATGACGCCATCGAACGGCCAAAGGACCCAATGGGTCGAGCAACCATCCCGGCACCTTGAGAAAGACGCCCGGCGCTGAAGCGGGAATGACTTCGGACACGGCAATCCCGCCGGCATTGCCGTAAGACGCACGATCTCCTTCGGGATCCCGATCCAGAATGGTGACCGTGTGGCCACGCCCAAGCAGGTGATGCGCGAGGGCGAGTCCGATGATGCCGCCTCCAACGATCAAGACATTCCTGCCAGACATTCTGGGGCCCTTCCGCCTGATGGTTCTGCAGATCTGTCTAGGGCAGAATCTTTCAATTGACAACTGTCGATTGGATCCAGTTAAACAACAGGGCCGACCCGCTGGATTCGCGGTCGTCCAACACTGGAGGTCATAATGAAGAAGCTACTCGCGGCAGCGATTGCCGTGCCGATGGCGCTTTGCCTGGCGGGGACTGCAACGGCGGACCCGTCGATTGACAACATCATTGCGTCAGGAAAACTGCGCTGCGGCGTCCAACTCGACTACCCGCCCGCCGGTTTCCGCAACGAACAGAACGAACCTGAAGGCTACGACGTCGCTTACTGCAAAGACATGGCAGCAGCCTTGGGTGTCGAGGCCGAGATCGTGGAAACCCCGTCGGCGGAACGGATCCCGGCGCTTCAATCCAATCGGATCGATGTGCTGATTGCATCAACTTCGATCACGCCCGCCCGCGCCCTGTCGGTTGCGTTCTCGCAGCCATACGTCAACTACATCAATGTGGTTCTGACCCGAGACGACACAAACATCACTTCTTTTGACGAGATGAAGGGCCGCGCGATTGGTGGCGTGACCGGCACGACGACCGAGAAGGATCTAAAGACCGCCTTCGACCAATGGGCTGATCCGGCTGGCAGCTACACCGGCTACGGCAGTGAGGCGGAAAGCTATCTTGCGCTTAGCCAAGGCAAGATTGATGGCCTCATCGTGGGCAATGCTGCCGCCGCGGCCCTGATCCAGAGCGGGCAGTTTGCGAACCTCAAGGTTGCAGGCGATGCGCCGACACCGCCGGATCTGGCTGGGATTGCGGTGCGAAAAGCCGATCAGGACTTACTTCAGTTTGTCCGGACCTTCGTTTGGTCACAGGTGACGTCCAGCCGCTATGCCGAGCTCTACGGTCTCTACTTCGGCGCAGGTGAACCTCCGGCGCTTGCCACCCCGATGGTTGAATACTGAGCAAGAACAGGGGCGAAGGCGGTTCCGTCTTCGCCCAAACCTGGAAGGTAAACTGGTCATGTTCGGATACACGTTCTACTGGTCGTTCGTCTGGCAGAAACTGCCCGAACTTGTGGCAGGTGCAGCCCTGACCCTGCAGATAACGGTGCTTTCCATGATCCTGGGCACCGCCTTCGGGGCGGCATTGGCGATCGGCCGGCAGGGTCGTGGTTTTGGCTTGCGGCTTTCGACGGCCTGGGTCGAACTGGCGCGAAACACACCGGCCCTCTTCCAGATTTACATGGTGTATTTTGGTCTGGGGGCCTTTGATATCCATCTGAGCAGCTACGTTGCGATGGTAGCTGCGCTGACCTTCAACAACGCGGGCTATCTGGCCGAGGTCTTTCGCGGCGGCCTGAACTCAATCCCCAAGACCCAAATGGCGGCGGCGCGTTCGCTGGGCATGACCGTCGGCCAAAGCTACACACGGGTAGTCTTTCCGCAGGTGCTCAAAACAGTATTCTTTCCCTACGTCAACCAATTGAACTGGGCGCTTCTGAACAGTTCGCTTGGCATGATCATCGGCTTGCGGGAACTGACTGGTGCGACTCAGGCGGCCCAATCTGAATCATTCCGCACCTTTGAATTCTTCCTAGTCGCCGCAACCATCTACTTTGTCCTGTCAAAGACCGTCGAAATGTCGGCCCGGTTGATTTTCCGGCGCCTTTTCCGGACGTGACCCATGAAAATCACACTCCCCTATTCGGGTCTGCAATGGTCCGATCTCTGGTTCGTTCTGCAGGGCATCGGCAATACCGTTCTTCTGACGGTGATCGCCGCGACGATAGGAACGATCATCGGGCTCGCCTTGGGCTGGGCGCGGGGCGAAAGTAGAACGGCCCGCTGGGCGTTCGCACCGATCATCGATGTGGTCCGCAGTGTTCCCCTGATCATTCAGCTTATTCTGGCGAGCAGCTTTTTCGCTATGGCCGGGGGGGACGCTTCTCCGCTTGTGGCTGGTTGCGTCGTGCTCAGCCTTTATATGGGCGTACTGACTTCCGAGCTGGTGCGCGCGGGGCTGGCGTCAGTTCACATTACACTTCGGCGCGCGGCGCGGTCCCTTGGCATGAGCTACTGGCAAGAGTTGCGGCATGTTTCGGCCCCGCTTGCACTGCGAGCCATGTTTCCTGGCTGGGTCGGCACGCTGATTGCGCTGACCAAGGATACCGCGCTTGTTGGCGTGCTTGGCTATGTCGAATTGATGCGCGCCACTCAAATCCTGATCAATCGCACCAATGAGGCCCTTCTGATCCTTACTGGAGCGGGCCTGTTTTACTTTCTCATCTGCTACCCGATCTCGCGCTATTCCCGACGTCTGGAGAAGGCCATGAACCATGATTGAAATCCGCAACGTCCGGAAATCCTTTGCAGACCATGAAGTCATCAAGGGTGTTTCGCTGGAGGTGAAGAAAGGCGAAGTGCTGTGCCTTATCGGAGCCAGTGGTTCAGGAAAATCAACGATGCTGCAATGCATCAACGGCTTGGAGCCCATCCAAGCAGGAGAGATCCTTGTAGACGGCACTTCCGTTCATGCCAAAGGCACCGACCTCAATCTGTTGCGCCAGAAACTTGGGATCGTCTTTCAGCAGTACAACGCATTTCCTCATCTCAATGCGCTGGAAAACGTCGCGCTTGCGCCGCGCATCGTGAGAAAAATGCGCCCGAAAGACGCGTTGGATATTGCCCGGGAACACCTCGATTATGTCGGCCTTTCAGCCCAGGCGGAGCAATACCCGACAAGCCTGTCGGGGGGACAGCAGCAACGATTGGCCATAGCGCGGGCTCTGGCGATGAAGCCTGACTACATGTTGTTTGACGAGGTAACTTCCGCGCTCGACCCGGAACTGGTCGGTGAAGTGCTCGACACGATCCGCAAGCTTCGGGCCAATGGCATGACCATGATCATGGTCACCCACGACATTGCATTCGCCCGCGAAAGCGCTGACCGGGTAGCCTTTTTTGATGGCGGTGTGATCTGCGAAATCGGCGATGCGCGACAGGTCATCACAGCCCCAAGCAAAGAGCGGACGCAGCAGTTTCTGCAACGCGTGCTGCACTGAGACAACACCCCAAGAGACATCTGCAATCAAGAAAGGACACTACAATGGCAATCTGGAAGGGCGTTTTCCCCGCCGTTACCACCAAGTTGCACCAGGACGGCAGCGTCGATCTGGCTGCCACCACGGCCAGTATCGAGCGACTGATCGAGGCGGGCGTCGATGGCGTTATCGTTCTGCCGATGCTGGGCGAGAATGCCTCTATGGATATGGTCGAACGGGAAATGATCATTCGGGCGGCAGTCAAGATGGCCAAGGGCCGCGTGCCTGTCCTATCGGGTCTGGCCGAGATCACCCTTGATCACGCCAAAGCAAACGCCAAAGCGTACGAGTCATTTGGGGCGCAAGGTCTGATGGTGTTCCCAAGCCTGGGATACAAGACAGACCCGCGCGAAACGGTTGAATGGTACAAGGGCATCGCATCGGCCTCATCCCTTCCCATCATGATCTACAACAATCCGATCGCATATGGGGTCGACTGCACGGTAGAGGTTCTGAAGGAACTGGTCGATACGCCGGAAATCGTCTGCATCAAGGAAGAAACCGGCGACATCCGCCGTGTGACGGACCTGTATGTGGCTTTCGGCGACCGCTTCAGCATCTTTTGCGGCGTAGATGATCTTATTGTCGAAAGCTGTGCTCTTGGCGTGACCGGCTGGGTGTCGGGTATGACCAACGTCTGGCCAAAAGAATGCGTCAATCTGTTCGCTCTCTGCCAGGCAAACAAGTACCCTGAAGCGCGCAAGATCTATCGGGTTCTGACGCCGTCGTTTCATCTCGATACGCATGTCAAACTCGTCCAGTACATCAAGCTGGGGGAAAGCCTCGTCTATGGCGCCCCCGAATGGACACGCGCACCGCGCCTTTCCCTCGTTGGCGCAGAGCGCCAGCATGTCATCGCCACGATCACAAAGGCAGTTGCAGACCTGAAAACGCTCTGACGTCGAACGGGAATGGCAGGGTCACTGGTGGCCCTGCCCCACGACCGCAATGCGCTAAGATTTCTCAGGCATTTGAAGGACAGCTTACCGCCTTAGTTCACGTTGCTCCCCTCAATCACGACGGGACTACTCGGCTCTTGCCTTATCTCGAAGACAAAGCGGGCAGGCTGATTGTGAACGGATGCGGCACGGGAGTCGAAGTGGCCCATGCAATCGTTCATGTCGATCCGTTCCCAGCTCTGTCGGGCGGCCGCAGCACGGCGGTTGGAAGCCTTGCGATCCGGCGACTTTTGCAACCGGTCTGTTATCGGGATATGCCTTTGGCACTGCTTCCAAACCCGCTTCGCAGGAAGTCATGACGGCCCGTGACAAAACTGACTGTGACAAAATGGATGGTCTGCTGCCGGACAGCTTGCCCCCGCCAGCCATTGAAAGCTATGGTGAAAGTGTTGATTGGATCCAATGTGGCGCGAAATGACAACAGTCGGAAATCCCTCTGAAAAGCACAAGCTGCAGCGCCTCAGCCTGCCAGAGGCCCTGGCCGCCTCGCTGCGCGAACGCATCTTGAACGGCGAGTTCCAGCCCGGGGAAGCGCTGGTTCAAGAGGCGCTCGCCGCCGAATATGAGTGTAGCCGGATGCCCGTTCGAGAGGCCTTTCGCCAGTTGGAGGCAGAAGGCTTGATCGAAACCAAGGTTCACAAAGGGGCTTTTGTCTCATCAATTTCTCCGGACGAAGTGATGGAACTGTTCGAGCTTCGCGCCTTGATCGAGTGCGACTTGCTGCTCCATTCGATTCCGAAAATGACAGTGGCGGACTTCATCGCCTGCGAAGAAATCTTGGGCGAACTGGAGAGGGTCTATTCTGAACGGGAGATGGCGAGGTGGGGTTCCCTTAATGCCGCTTTCCACCGACGCCTATTGAGCCCCGCAGAAAGAGGTCAGTCTCTTTTAATTCTTGGTGGGATAAACCTTCAGGTCGAACGTTTCGTACGCTTGCAGCTGTTGCTGACCGAAGCCTTTGAAACAGCAGCCCTTGAACACCAGCAGTTGCTTCTACTGTGCCGTGCCCGGGATGTGGAACAAGCCATCCCATATCTTCGTGATCACATCCTGACTGCGGGGCGTGAACTTGTGGCAGCAATGAAGTCCAAGCGAAAATCTTGAAGCAGTCATTCCTTCGCTGGCGCATGCTGTCGCGCGGGAGTGAAATTTGACCAATTCGATCCAGCCGTTTCTTTCCTGAACCCCGCTATTGATCAGTTGGCGAATGCTCCCATCCACTGGGCTACAAAGGCGGCGCGGGCCAACGTTTTCTTACGCACTCCTGCCCTAGTGTAATGCGGCCGGAGTTGATCCGGCTAAACTTGGCCAGCGGCTCGCGTCCGAAGACGATGTTCTCGGTAACGGACATCGCCGGAACATGGGGCAACTCCTGCTCGATGATCGAGATGCCGACGCTGAGCGCATCACGCGATCTGCGGAAGGTCACTTCCCGCCCGCCACGCCAAACACCAACTAGACGCCAAGCAGCTGTTGATGCTGACCGCAGCGAACGTCCGGTTCCCGCCCTTTTCGACACTGTTGAGCTTCGAACAGTAGGGCTGCACACAATCACCCCAATATGATCAATAACCTTTCAGCTTCCTGACCACATCCGCATAGTTCCGCCCCGCTTCAATCGTCTGCGCGTGGATGTAATGCCGCTCGGCCGTCTTGAACCCGGAGTGTGCTAGGACTGGCCGGATCAACCGCGCCGCTTCCGGTGACATCCGGGCCAAGGTTGTGGCCGCAGCATCACGGAAGAAGTGCGGCGGGATACGTTTGCCCGTAAGGGACAGCGTGAGAGCACCAATGCGTTGCCCGAGGTAGTTCTCCTCGAACATCTCCCCTTTCTTGCAGACCCACAGCCGGTCATGGCGACGATGCCCGCGCGCCATCAACGCGGGACGAACCTCGGAGATATAGCGACGCAACAGCGGCTCGACCTGCGGCGGAACAGCCACCTCCCAAGGGACACCGGTCTTGGTCATCTCTTCCGACAGGCAAATCAGGATGCCGCTGTCACCCACAAGGATGGATTGCCCAAGCGTGAGTCCACAGAACGACCGCCGCCGCATTGGCAGAAGGCTGAGTAGCGCGATCATCGTACCATCCCGACGCTTCATCATCGCGTTCAGCGGCGTGCTGGCCTCGTCTGCCATGCGGCCTGCCAGCTCCAGTCCAGCCTTCAACAGGACACCACTGGATAGGACGCGACCTTGCTTGCGCTTGGGGTCGCCGCGGCCCGCAGCGCGCTTCAGAGAGGCCAGAAGGCGTCTCTGCGCCTTCCAGTCCCGCTCCGGCTCAACCCCTTGCAACACGCGCAGCACGCCGTCGACGAACATCAACCGCGACATCGGCGCGGTGTGAGCAAGGTCCACCAGCCAGGCCTGCAGCCTGAGCAGGGTAGCGCGATCCCCGGGGGGAAAGGACAGGGCTTCGGGCTCCTCGGCTGCCAGCCATTGCATCCACCGGCCATAGCGAATCTCAAGCGTGGCACGTGAGGTGCCCCGCAGATGCGCCAGATCCCCGGGTTGATCCAAGGGACCAGCATCGCGACACAGCGCCTCCCACATCTTTTGGTCCGCGATGGGCCACTCGTTGCGAGGCTGAATAAGGCTCATTTACGGCCCCGCGTCTTGGCCGTGACCAATTCCGCGAACTGCCTGGTCGCGGCCTTCACCTCGAGACCCGAATACATGTTGATCGTGTGGCTGACTTCGGAATGACCAAGCAGGCGGCGCGCCACCTCGTAGCCGCCGGGATTGGCATCCAGCCAGTTCATCACCGCGAAGTGCCGAAACAGGTGGGCGTTCATCTCGATGCCGGTCGTCTTGCGGATACGCTTGCTGATGCGCCTCGCGAGCATACCGCTGTGACAAGAGCCTGCCCCATCGCGGCGCGGGAAAAGCCAGGGCGTGCCAGCCGGGCACAGTTCCGGGCTGCGGGTTTTCACATGGGTGTCGATCATGCGGATCAAATCGGGCGGCAGGTCGAACTCCATCGAGCGTTCGTTCTTCACCTCCTCCTCCGTCAACACGAGGAACACGCGCCCATCACCCGGGCGGTGCAGGTTTTGCTCCAGATGGATACCGGCGAGGTTCTTGATCCGGATCGGGCAGTAGAGAAGGATCGCGATGGCAACGGCATCTTCGCGCGCCAGCGCCTTGGTAAAGGGATTAATCTTGCCCGCAGGCGGGGCGTTGAACAGCTTTTCCGGCAGAAGCAGGAGGCGGCGCATGGTGGTGTCGTCCTGGAGCACCCGCAGCCGATCCCTGTTCTTGCGCGTCATCCCGCGCTGCGGCGCGAGGGCGAGTTTGGCCGCCAGCTTCTTGAGGGCCTTCTGAACCTCCTCCGGCTGTCCCGTGATCCGACCCAGGTTGCGCAGAAGAGCCGCCATCTGATGGATCAGCTTGTTGGTCTTGTTGTCGGTGCGCGTCAGCATCTGGCGCAGGCCGCGTTCGGCGACATCCGGATCCAGCATCGTGACGACATCTGTGATGTCCTCCGCAGGCATCCCAGAATGCACCAACTCTGAAGCAAAACGGATCATCTGTCCGCGATATTGCGTCAGGGTTGAGGGGCGCCGCGCTCGCGCCTGACCGTCATCGGCCAAGGGATCCGGGTGCGCGAGGCGATGGATCAGGGCGTCGAGATCGGCAAGCATCAAGGGTGACAGGTCGACATCGGCCAGCTTGTGCACGATCTGGCGGTTGGGCAGGAACAGCCGGACTTGCGGCCAGGCAGGGAACCGCGTCGCGGCCAAGTTCCATCCGTAGATCGCGGCCCGATAGGCCGTCTCGGGCGATTTGTAGATCTCGTTCACTTCCAAAGCCTCCAAGAAAGCGAAGGCATGTTCGTCACGTACCTCTGCGGGGGCGACATCATGGCGGCTCAGGAAGTGAACAAAACGCCCAATGGCATTCTTCACCGTCGGGTCGTCGGAAGCGAGGACCGTCTTCCAGAGCGCATGCCAGTCGGACGAAAGATCGCTGGGGCGACCCCAACGGCGTTCGACCAAGCCGCATTGTGACATCGCTGACCTCGCATCGCTTACCGCGTTCTGCCAGGACTTTGTGGTCACGCCCATAGCCGCCGGGCTCAGCTTGTCGAGGCGCGGCTGCAACCACCGCCCGAAGGCTGGCACATCGTCCACAGCGCGGTTCACAGCCTTGGCAATCCGGCGCAGCCCGGAGATCATGTCGCGGCGGCGCGTCTCGCTCAGGCTCTCATCAGCTTGCAGCTGGGTGATCAGCTCGGAGAACATCGGCGTACCCTTGGGCACGAAGGCAAAGTCGAGGGGTTGCATGGAAAGATCGTTCATCGGGATTAGGTCCTTGTGACAGTTGTGGACACGGGTGGACGTGGGGTGACTTGGGGCTCGATTCGGGAGAACAGTACCATCAAAAGTCCGCAATTTTGGTTGGGGCCCTCTTCCCGAATGCCATCTAAACCATTGACTTAGATAGACATTGATGGACCTGAGGTCCTATTGCCCTGCGATGGCGCGGTAGGCCACGTGGGCGGCCGGATCGATACGCAGCAAACGCCCGCCCGGGCCGATGCGCACCACCGCCAAGAGCCCCGCATCGATGGCGCGGCGCACCGTCTTCTCGGAGCACTGATCGAGGAAGGCCACGTCAGCGACGGTCATCAGCGGACGGGTCTTGTGCAGCGGCGAGGTGCTAGAGACGGTCTTCGGCGCCATGGCGGGCATCCTCCTGATCAGGGGCGGAGACCGTGATTTCCCGTACAGCCTGGTTCGCGATCAGGCGGACCAGGACCAACACCGCAGCATCAATCTGTGCTGCGGCTGCCTTGGTCGAGAAGGAGATGGCGGGATCGCGTGTCATGGCGTGACCATGTCCGGTCACGCGAATACTGGCTAAGGGGTGCCGATTGAAATCGACAAAACCGATCAGTCCCCGCGGTTGGCGCGTTTGAACTGCTTCAGCTCGTCGTAGATGATCTCACTGGAAAGTTCCGAGCTGGGGTCCGTAATGCAATGCACGGCGCCATTCACGAACTCTATCAGCTGGCCCTTGCGGCGATTGTCGATGGGGTCGGTCGTAATCGAAAGCGTCCGACCCTCACGTTCCCAGAAGGAGAACAAGCAGGATAGGACTGCTTTACGTCTCAGGTCGCTAATGCCGCGCTTGTCTGCAGGACGAAGGTCCAGAGCTACATCCGGCGTGTCGGTAAGGATGCACAGCTTCCGGTGGAGGGTCTCTACATTCCGTAAGACCTGGTCATAGTCCTTCTTGAGCGCCTTGAACCGAGCGGCACCCAAGCGATTGTTGGCTTGGATGGTGTCGAGGCGCTCAAGACGTTCAAATCCGCGCAACAGCGCTTCGGACGCCGTCATGATGTCTTTGGCTGTGCGCTGCATCTCCGCCTGTGCCCGGGCGATTGCCTTCTTGCGGGGCAGGGGGGCGAAGACCGGAGTGATGGTCTTGTTGAGTGCGCGCGCGAGATTTTTGGACAGCGCGGCGACAGCTTCTACGGGGAACGCGAAAACCTCAGCCAGCCTTATTATCTGTTCCACATTCAGTGCGTCCACCCGGTCAAGTTTGGCCATCCGTGCGGCCACTCGGTCAGGCAAACCCTCGATCTCTTCCTCGGTGAAGGCCTCCCGATGGATGAGCTTGCCATCCAAATCAAAGCCACCGCCACCGCGGTCCATCAACGCGGCGAGTTCTTCATCGATGAGTTCTTCCTCGAGATCTTCAGACCGAAGCTTCCAAGGCACACTCTGGCGGATCCCGTCTGCGGGGATGTTCACTGTGTCTCCGCCGTTGCCCGGTGCTTTGGTCATGTCCGCCCTAAGGTTGTCGTGGGTCGGCGTTTGGCGGGCATCGGCAAAGTATGGCGATGATCGGACTATTGCGCCATCCCGGTTCTAGTGAAGGGTGACACTTCTATAGATGCGATACTAGAGATGCAGCGCAGCCGGATCTAACTTGGATGCAAGGTAGGGCTGGAAACGTACGAAAAGGGCGGAAAGCGGTCGTTTGAAGATGCAGTGACGCGCTGGCAGCAGAACGGCAATGCGGCCGTTCCATCGCGTCACTCAGGGGGCAGTTGCAAGCAGATTGGTGCGCAGGAGGCCTGCGGCATTCACGAAGCCTCGGCGCGTGGGGTCTGGGCCAGCGGCCTCAAGAGCTGCAATCATGATCGCGATCGAAGTCTCTACATATTCTGCAGCGCTGTCGGAGTGGCCCTGCAGAAAGGGCAAACGCGATGTCGAAAGTGTGCCCGGTCGTTCTGCAAGGTCGGGACGACCAAGCGCCACGTGTTCGGGCAGCAGCAAGATGCCCGTTTCGGGAACCTTCCCTGCGACGGATAGCAGCAAGGTTGCCTGGGCTGGCGCACCTTCCACGTCCAGTCCGACGCGTTGCAAGGCGACCGAGGCAAATCTTTGCGCTTCAGGGGTGCCGCCCACTACAGCGACGTTGGACAAGCCTGTGGCAACGGCAAGCCGCGCAAGCGCGGTCAGCTCCTCTTGCAAAGTCAGGGCAAGCGGCACAAAAACAGACATCTTGGGCGCAGCCGCGAAGCTATGAATCAACGGAACCTGCGCTGCTGTCAGATCGGACAAGGTCGCTGCATCAGCAGTGAATGGACCCACCACGGCGAAGGTGGTGTCAAAGTTTTTGGTGGCGGAATCTGGTGTGTGCAGGTTTAGGGTCAGTCTGCGGCCCCAAAGAACCGGAGCGGACTTGGCAAGGGTCGCAGAATACAGTCTGGCGATCTGCGACACGGTGGGGTTGGAAGGATCATACACCAGTAAAAGTCGGATTTCCGTGTCCGAAATGCCAAGCCGGCGGCGGGTCTCCAGCGGCTTGGTGAAGTCCCATATCCTTTCCGCCACGTTCGACGGCAGGGTGTAACGAGGCATAGCTCGGGCAAGCTTGCGACCGTCGGGCGTGATGCCCGACGCCAGTGTTGCGGCAAAGCGCATGCTGTCATAGGATTTTGCCGTCAAAGCGCTGCGCCCAAGGTCGGGCGCGCGCACATCGCCTTCCCCGCTGCCCGCCCCGTCCCAGCCGTGGCAGTTGGCGCAAGGGAAGCTGCTTGCAGCCGTCTCGACACCCGGGGCGAGTTCGGCGGTGCCGGGAAGGTCGGCCCCTGTCCAAAGCGCCAATGAATCTGCCGCAGCGGGGGCAGCAAACACTGTAAGCAGCGCCAGAATGAAAGGGGCTTTCATCATTGGCCAGCAGAAATTCGGGTGATGGCGGCCAGCAATTCGTCAGGGCCGGGGTTGCCGCTGCTGCGCAAGAACTGACCGGTGGTCGGCGTGCCGATAAAGATGACCGGGTCATGCAGGGCAATATCATAAACCGACATTCCAAAGGCTTGCGCGGTATCGGTGGCGCCGGGTCCGGTGAGGAAATGCCATTGCGGGCTGGCGTTAAAGGTGTCGGCGGTCAGCGCCAATACCTCGGGCCGGTCTGTTGTCGGGTCCAGTGTGATCGACAGGATCGTCACATCCGTTCGGCCTTCGCTTTGAAGACGATCGTCCAACTCGGCCAGGAGTGCGTTGGTGACAGGGCAAAGCGTGTTACAGGTGGTGAACATGAAGGACAGAACCACCGTGCCCTCGGTCTCGGGCAAGTGCAGGGTCCGGTCCGCGTGATCAGTCAGCGGCAGATCAGGGATGGAGATGCGTTGTGTTTCAGCCAGCGCAGGGGCTGTGACCAGTAAAAGCGGGATGAAAAGCCGGATCATGGGAGCACCTCGAATGTGGTTGCCTGTGCTTCAATGCCCGCCAGTTCGGGCGTGGCGGCGTAAAGGCCGGGTCCGGGAAGACTGACCGGCAAAGTGAACAATCCCGACGAGTCGGCAGTCGCCAGCCCCCGCAGGCGCCAGCCGGTGCCCAGCGCCGCTACCGTCACCGACGCGGTGTCACCGGGCCTTGCAACCGTTGCCGGGATTTCCAGCCGAAAGCGCAGGTGGCCAGAGCCGGAGGTGGGCACATCGGCGAGAGTAAGTTGGACAGTCGGAGTGGCCTCGACCAAGCCGTCAACGGTCAGGGACAGGCAAAGGGTCAGGCCGATGCCTGCGGTTACGACGAGTTCATGTGCGCCGGCAGGCAGCGCCAGACGCGTTTGCCAGATCCCGGGCGCGTCGGTTTCCCGCAAGCTGCGGGTCAGCGTCGCAAGGCCTGTCGGTCTACCGCCACGCAAGGCAAATCCGCTCATCTGGGGTGCGTTTCCCAGTGCTTCGGGCGTGTCGATTTCCGATACAAGCCCGTTCACGGGATTTAGCGCCAGAACCGGGCCAAAGCGGGTCGGCGTGGTCATCAATTGGCGCATTCCCGGCAGAACATCTTGCGGCGGCCCCAGCGTCAGACGGCGCCAGCGGGGCGCATCCGGCGCGGCCGCAAGATTGAGGACGGCCACAACCGAGGCATCGGCGGCCAAGAGGAAAAGCCGTCCGTCCAAAACCAGTGCCTGACCGAAGGCAAAGCCTGCGTCACCGATAACCTCTGTCACCTCGCCGCGGGCAAGGTCTACCCTGGCGATGACCCCGGCTGCGCTGTCGAGAGCAAGGACGGAGCGACCATCTTCGGTCGGCACCAGCGTATCCGGCGCGGCACCAAGCGCGATTGACTGCCGCGCGCCCGATGCCCAAGCGACATGAAGCGTAGCGCCCGCGGCATGGACAAGTCCAGCGGCGCGATCCTGATCTGCGGGGTCGGGCACGGCCGCCGCAGGTAGGTCACCCTGTGTCTGCAGAACCGATAAACCGGTCTTGAGGTCCGCCAATGTCAGGGTGCCGCCACTCCGCGACAGAACCCCAAGCGACGAGGCAGAAACGAGGGTTCCGGGGCCAAGGTCGGTCGTCCGTTCGGTGGTAACCAGATGCAGGCCAGTCTGGTCTTCAACCCAAAGGCCGTGCGAGGTAACGATCATATCCGAGGGTGCGTCAAACCCGGTGGCAGCCAGAGTTAGGCTGCCGTCCGAGGCGTCCATCCGAACGACCTCACCCGTCGCCGCGAAAGCCATCAGGAAAGAGCTGGTCGCCGCGTCGGCCATCATCGCGACGGGCGGTTCTGAAAAGACCCATGCCTTGCGCAGTGTGGCACGGGCCTGTGCAAGGGAGGGGTCCGCCAGCGTCACAGCGCCTTCTGAAAAGACGGCGGCCAAGATCGGTGCGTCAAGATCCAGCACCCCACGTGGCAGGCTTCCAGTGGCACGGAAGGCGCGCGCGGCGTCGGTGCAGGCTGGAAGGCCAGCCTCGACCGGACGGATCCAGGACCGCAACGTCAGGCCGAGTGGAGGCTCACCTGTGGTGGCGTCCAGAAGACGCAAGCGAAGATCGAAGGACTGCCCGGCGACCGGCGCGCCGTCTGCCAGGTCCAGCCAGGCCGAAAGACCTCCCGACGACGCGGCCTCTTGCGGGGCCGCCTGGCCGGTGCAGGCCAGCAGGACTGCAAGCACAACGTCAGGACGGACAGGACGGATTGCCATCTTTATCTGCAACATCAATCATCCCCCAAACACCATTGGCGCGCAGCTGTGCCGGCCCGTCGCTGAAAAGATAGCAACCCGGTCGTGCGCGACGCATCAAGCTTGCAGTGACCGCCTTTCCGGGCGCCAACAATGCGGCGTGGGGAAAGCCAAAGCCCGGGAAAAGATCGTCATAGCCTTGCGCGAAGGCAACAAAGGCCCGCTGCCGCGCCCGTCCACCGGGATGAACGATGTCGATTACGATTTCTTCTCCTGCCTTGGCATACAACACAGGCACAGCACCCGAAGCGATGGATTTGGAATAGAAATCTGCCGGGAAGGCGATGGCGTTCAGATCGAAGTTCGCCTCGACCCATTTGCTGCGTTGGTCGCGCAGAAGCGTCGCGAACTGTGGACTGAGGTAATCCACCCCCGCGGCTCCAAGATCATAACTGTCATCGCAGACCTTGCAATCCGGGACCAGCTTCAGGCCTGGCAACAAGCGACCGCGTTTATCCCGCCAGATCAGCGCACTGCGGTCATCACGCAATGCCATACCGTCGCGCCAGTGCAGCACGAAGCTGCGCAAGGCACGCGGTTCCGGTTCCGCAGCCATGCCTTCCACTGGCAGCCCGGTCAGGTCTAGCGTGTAAAGCCGTGCATTTCCGAACGAAGAGTCGTCCAGATCCCGCGCTGGCAGCAAAGCACCGTCCACCACCGTCGGCCCGCCCTCGACCCATTCATAGGTTTTTGGCAGCACAAGCACCGTTCCGATCATGCCATGTGGGCCATGGCCAAACACATCACCCATCGTGCGCAGGGGCAACGGCCCCCAGGCATAGGGCATCCAGCGCGAGGCCGTTGCGATGACATCCGCCGTGACGCGGGCTTCGTCTTCCTCTGTCCAGGGCCCGACCCCGAACTGACGTGCGCGTTCTTTCGCAACTCCGGCAAAGATTTTCCCCGCGTCGGCTTGCACCAGACGGCCGGCGTAATAGACCGTACGCTCCATCTGACCGGGCTTTAACGGCAGTACCCCGTTCTGGCCGAATGGTTCGTTGATCTTGTTCGTGGCGTTTAGGATCGGCAGACCAAGTTTGAGGACCAGTTGGTTAGAAGGGCGCAGGCCCGTCATCGCTGCGCTGCCTTTCTCAGCGGCAAGCTGCATGGTGATCGTCGCGGCTTCCTTAGGGGCATGAGCGATACCGACATTCAGCGGCGTGATCGGCGGCAATGGCGCATCGCCTATGCCGTCGGGCAGGCCGGCGCTCTCAAGCAGGTTGACTACGGTCAGGTCCAGACAGGTCCCCGCGGTGACCGGCAAGACAAGAGGTTGCAGATGTTCGCCCCGCACACCATGGGTTGCGCGGATGCTGGCCAGCATATCCGCACGCTCTTGGACGGTCACGTTGCGGCGGAAAAGCTCTCCATGTTCGACGGGTTCAACAAGAGACAGGAACAGCCCGTCCGGATCGCTGAGACTGCCGCCATAAGGCAAAGCGCCACCAAAGGCCGTGCGGGTAGAGACGGCCACGACCATGGCACGCAGCGTTTCGGCACCTGGGCCGCAAGGAAGGTCACCTGAGAAATTGATCGGACCGGTGCCAAAGCCCCCGGGTGCAGGACCACTGTCGGCAAGCGACGCGAGCCGCTGGCCAACCGGGCCGGACGTCGGTTTCAGGCAGTCGGGGTGAGCCAACAGGTCATCGGAGGGGCTGCAGGTGATGTCGTCGACCGTGCCGTCCTTGTAGACGCGCAGCAATCCCCAGGCACCGTTCCAGAGCGCATCAACTGACCCAAAGTGATAAACCGTGTCGCGGGAGTCGTTGGCGTCACCATAGTCGATAAGCGACACGCCGCCATCCCCTGCACCGGCGCTGGACTCGCCAATCACAACGCCATCATTCGCGGACTCGCCGTCAATCACGAACCCGTCGGTCGCGCGTTCGGATCCTGGTGCGTTGTGGCGGAATGCAGACGTGAATTCAAAGTGTTCCGAGATGCCGATCTCTTGGGCGGTCACCATGCCTTCGAGGTTTACGCACCCTGCCACAAGTTTTTCGTAGTCAGCGGCCCAAGAGGAAAACCGGATGAACACCGGATCACCTTGCGCGAGCGTGCCAATAAAACTTTTCAGCCGATCAAGGTATTCGACAAAGGCCGGGTCGGTGGTCGCCAGGTTTGGCGGAGGGCCAACCACGCGCCACGCTTCGTGGAAAACTGGGTTGGTGTTGCGGGCTGCGTCCGCGCGAAGGCAGGCCTCACGCAGGGTCGGGTCGGCAGAAAGCGTCGTCGAGCGGTCCGGAAGATCCGACGCCGAGGCATAAGCCTGATCCGTATTGCGCGACCACTGGCGGCCCTCGATCGTGAAGGCGTGCTGCACCTCTTGCGCGCCTTGGATCAGACGGATCATGATCTTTTCGCCGGTATAGCTTTCGATCAACGGGGTGACGGCGTCGGCCCCATGGGGTTGGCTGGCAAAAAGCAAGGCCGGATCGCCGGGGTCGCCATCCCTTTGCCTATCAATGCTGCAGCGCCCGATCTTGTCACCCTGACCCACCAGAAGCATTGCCCATTCGGCCAGCGTCTTGGGATTGCAATCCTGACCGCTCCCCCCCGAGCCCAGACGGAGCGGCGCAGGTTCCCCTCGGTAGTTCACAAGATACGGATCGTGATGATCGACGGATATGCTTTCGGGGCGATCCGGCGGCGCGATCGGCTTGGCAAGATCGCCGGTGTCGCTGCTGTTACCAGCGGCCGCGCGGCGATAGCGGATCATGTGGTCGAAAAGGTCTGCCGCTTCGGTATAACTGATCAATCCCGAATGAGGTGTGGCGCCAAGGGCCGCCTGGGCATTTGCAAGGCGATTGAACCCAAAGGCGATCCAAGCCGGGACACTGTCCTTGGCGTACCAGCCATTCGGACCCGGCCCCTCGAAGCCCGCGCCGCAGTAGCTGGCCAGCAGGGCTGGGCTCGCCATGAACCAGGCCTCGCAGGCAAGTTTCGCCATGCCTTTCGGGCTTGCGTCGATGCGTCCGCCGGTCTGGCCCTTGCACTCCTCGGGGGACGGCTCGGTTACCTTGCCGGTCGAGACGCCGGCGCAGGCATCCGCGATGCTGTCGCGGTCGCGCGGGTCATAAAGGGTAGCGAAATCGGCCACAGCCAAGGCAAATTCTCGGTAGTTAGCCAGAGAAGGGTCATTGGGAATGTGGCCGGCCCCCATGCCCGGCGGAAGCGGATCGCTTAGGTCCTTGATCAGCGCGCGCGGCCCGACGCCAAGGCGGAAGGGGTCATCTTCGACCGAGGTCAGTTCGGCAACGCTTGTTCGTGAAGGCGGCGGCATGCAGGCCCCCGGCTTTGAAGCATCGGCCGAACAGATGTTCGCAGACGATGGCTCGATCACCAGGGCCCCGTAAAAGCCATGCTGCTGGATCGAGGAGGGGCCGAAGTGATCATGGGTGAAAATGGTTTTCATCGTCCGGTCCGATGGGGCTTTCGCCTCGGAGGTGGCCGACAGGATCGGATCGGCGAACCAGCGCTGAACCGTGGTCTGAAACAGTATCGGGTCGTCGGAACGTTTCAGTTTCCACACGTCCTTCATAGCGCAGATCGGAAGATTTTCATTGCCTGCGACGCTGCAGCGACGCGCAATCAGTTCGTCCGCGGCAAAGGTGCCGTCTTCATAGTTGAACCCGTTGCCCGACCCGTCCGAGGCCATGACGTCGAATTTCACCAGATGGATGTGCTGGCCGATGGTGTCGGTGGGTGTCCGGACCTGAAAATCGTCGAGTTCAAGTTCCTTGGGCAATTCGTTCGTATGGTGAAACTCGATGCATTCGCCTGAAAAGGCGCGAAAAAAGAACGGCTGCTCTTCGCCACTGACCAGTGGCGAAATCTGGCCGCCGCCCTGCTTGTAAGCGTCGGAGTCGGCCGTCAGAACGTTAATTCGGCCTTGCGGGTCGTGCCAGCCGGCGGTGTTTGTCACCAGACCGACCTGTACGGCCGAACCCTTGTAGCGGCGGAAACCAGTCAGGTAGGGGTCAGGAAGAAAGATTTTTTCCCCTGCCAGCTTGTCGGCAATCGGCGCAAGTTTGAAGGGCGGCAGGTTCGGAACCGAAACCGGTAGTTCCAGCCCAAGCAGCGACGGGTGCGCGGCGCAGGGGTCGGCGAACGGGGCGCCGGGCTTTGGCGGAGCTCCGTTCACCGCAAATCGGCCGCCCGAATTATCAAGGTCTTCTCCACCCGGAGGAGGGGCTTTCGGCACAGGATAGCTGCCGACCGCTGCATCGACCGGATTACCCAGCGGGTCCACCGTTGTCGCACCCGCGCCATCGAAATGCACCGACATCGCAGCTTTTTCCAGCGCAGTGCCATCAAGCGGAAGCTCGGTCAGGGTCAGAGTCTCGAAATGAGCTGTCATGTCACCCAAGGCCAGTGCCTTGGCGATAAGCTGGGTCATCATAAGTTCCAGCCGGGGGCGATTGGTTGGGTCCAGATCTGCGGTGGTCACCTGGATTGCGCCCTCGCGTGTGCCGCCCGTGATGATATGGCGGCCGATGCCCCCGGTGGGCTTGTCACCGTCATAGACGACGTCCAGCGGTGCCTGCGGCGGGCGGTGGCCTGCTTTGGCGCCAATGTAGAACGGATAGCCCGGAAAGGCGGTGTCAGCGGTGGCGGTTTCTGTCGCGTAGGTCTGGTCCTTATAGGTCGGGATGATCGGCAAGGCCTGGCTCGGCAGCGGAACGAGGCCCGGGATCGGGGTTCCGGGGGCATCCGGCACAAAACTGCCGTCGGCACCGACTGACCCGGAGCGACTTGCTTTACGTTCGTCCGTGGTCCGAATCTCGGTCGAAAATCCGGGTTCGACCTGTCCGTCTGGTAGGCGGCGACTGCCGTCCTCCAGCACGTCATGTACGCGCCAAAGTGCCCACATGCCTTGGGCGAAGTGCGGGTAAAGGTGACAATGAAAGATGGAATCGCCCGGCGTGCGGTTGCGGTTGCCAGACCCCATGGCCTCCCACCAGCCCTTCTGGCCAGCCGTAGCACCAGCAGGGAGAGTCGCCGGATCCGGCAGCCCCCCACCGTAAATCCGGTAGGAGAATCCCTGCTGCGGGGCAACCGTCTGACTGTCAAGATAAGAGCCGCGCCCTTGGTCATTGCCGCCGAACCATTGGTGGGCGTGCAGGTGAAAGACGTGCGTTTCCTTTGGCCCGGCGTGAAAGTTGCGATAGACGACAGCGTCGTTCAGATAGGAATGATGGACATTCGAGGGATCGTCGGGAAACCCCTCCAGCAACGCAGGGTCGCCGTTGGCCCAAGAGCTGAGAAAGAACTCTTCATACAGGCATTCCACGCAGTCGGCAGCCGGGCCGATGCCCTTGCGGTTGGCCAGAAGCGCGCCCCCCATGCCAGAGGCCCCGTAGTTGATGGCAAAGCCGTCGCGGACACCGGCCAGTTGGCCAAACATCGCAAGCTCGTCGAAGTTGCGCGTGTAGAATGACTTCAGTTCGTCATGAAAGAAGACCGAAAATTCACGGAACGGGCCATTTGGCGCATCAATTATTGCGTTAAGATCCGTGTGCACCAGTTCGATATGCCGGGCAGTGCCGGAGAATGGTTGTTTGGTCGCAACCCATGACCCAGAACCAAGGTCGATCACCGGCTCAAGGTCACGCGCCATGTTCAAGACCGGAGTATCACCGTCCATCACTTGGTAGTCCAGTTTCGTGCCTCGCACATGCGGTATGTTACCCGCGGGCTTTTCCCAGACTTTGTTAAAGGCAGTCTCGGTCACCTGAGAGCGGAACCATTGCGACCCCTTCGGTTCGACCACGACGGCGGCAAAGAGCCCATGCGACAGAGATCCGCCGCCTCCTTGCCCGCCAGCCGGGGCGGCGGTCGAGGCACCAAAATAAGTGCCCTCCTGATCGGCCCGCCAGAAGCAGTCGATCGGCCCTGCACCGGGAGCGATGAGGCCATGGCCCAGACAGGCCGGATTCAGTCCAGCGCCGCCTTCGTCACCGCTGGCGGAAACGGGTGTCAGCCCCTGAAACACCAGATTGACGCCGCGCGTCATGGGCCAGTCCGCGCCAGAGTCCAGCGATAATTGCTGGTCGTCTTCTGCCTTTGTCTCGGCTTTCATGCCCTTTGAACCCGTATCGCAAAGCGCAAGGCCCATCTTCTGGGCTACGCCATCGTTCACACCCTCGGAAACGAGGGCTCGGATTGTCGTGGTATTTGAATCGAGCCGCCCAACGGATTTGCAGAAGCTCTCGCTAAGGTCAGGCGCGCGCGCCGCAGGCAGAGGATCACCCCACAGATAGTTGTGCAGTCGCACATGCAGGATGTCGCCCACATTGGCGCGAAGGACCATCGGACGTGGCCGCTTGCAATCCTTGAGCCGCACATTTCCTGCGGTAAGCCCAGTCGAAGAAAGACCCGGCTCGGCACCGGTCCGTTCGGAACAGTTTTCGGTCTGCTCTGCAACCGATGCGAAGTCAGGTTTCGCATCGGCTGGCGACAGGTCACGTGTCAACGCAAACATCATTCCGAACGGATTGAAGCTGCCAAAACGGTTGTAGACGACCATCTGGTCAAGCGCGGCAATATCGGCGTGAACGTAGCGCTGGCCCTGTTCTTCCGCCCTTGCGGGTAAGGACGAAGCAATTACGGCAAGAGCGAAGAGACCCGAAAATCGATCCATAAAACACCTCAACTGAAACGTATAGGTTGAGTTTGCGAAACGTATAGGTTGAGTTTGCCACGAATCACTCAATCGGACAAACTCGATTCACGCCTGTTGATTATCTGGAAAATCACTTTGTTATCGAGGGTTTATCGATGACCATTCCGATTCCATCCTTGATTCGCGCCGTATACGAGGCCGCAGCTCTGGCCATGCAGGGACCAAGAGCGCCCATTGCACGGGGGGTCGTAGCCGCGCTGCAAAGTGCCCCGCGGACCGGGACGGAGGCCGATCTGCACCTGCTGCGGTCCGTCATCGGGGGCAAGGCACGGGTGATGGCGGTCGCCGGACTGACCAGCCAGTCGGCGTTTGAGGCTTGGCTTGGGGCTCCGGAAAGCCCCGCGGCCCTGCGACTTCAGGCCGATGCGGTGGCAGCTGCCTTGTATCAGGGGCCCGTGGCTCAGGGCTGGTTTGCGACAGCGCTGGCCGCAACATGCGCCGTTCTGGTGACGCGCAATGGCGTGACCCGACTTGTCGGGTCAGGTGTGGCGGTGCAGGATGACCCCGCGGTGATCCTGACCAACCGGCATGTGGTTGCCGGTCTGGTCTCGGGCGATGTGGGCGACGGCCTCGTACCGGCGGATGGGGTGGTTCTGGAGGTCAGCTTTGGAAATGGCGCAGGTGGCCCTGTGCGGTTTCCGGTTGTGACGGCTGATCTGTCGGCGGGGCCAGACACAGCCCTTCTGCATTTGGCGGCCGGTCAGGTCGCCTCGGCACTGGCCTTGCCTTGGGCCGCAGCGGGGGAAGTGCCGCCCGGCGTAGCGGTGACCATCGGCTTTCCGTCAAAGGCGATCACGAAGGATGAAATCCGGCTTTTCCGAAGCTCGGGCCTCTTGGGTCAAAAGGTGCTATCGGTTGGCATTGCAGGGGTCGACGGCGTGGCCGGCACCTTTCCGGGATTTGATCCGGCGGTGGCTTGGCATGACTGCGCAACCTGTCAGGGCTTTTCCGGAAGCCCGGTGCTGTCCGTTGCGGCGGGGGGGCTCTTCGGGTTGCACTTCCACGGCGGCGCGGTCGCCAGCGGCGATCATGTCGGCTATGTAAACCTGGCGGTCGATCTGCGCCGGGTGGACCTTGGCCTGCAACACCCCCTTGCGCCAGCGGGTCCCGTGGTCATGGCACCCAGACCCGCTCCGCCTGCGCCGATGGCTGACTGGCAAGGGGTTTCGCGCGCCCTGTCCATCCAGCGCGATCTGCCCGACCCGCGCGACCTCACCTATCAGGCCGACCTTTCGGACCTTCCGACAACTTTTCTTCCGCCAGTGGGGCTGACCGTCCTTGACCAGGGACCGGCGCCAACATGCGTTGGTCACGCTTTGGCGGCGGCGATCAACATGGCCCTTGCCCGGCGCAAAAGCCCGAGGCGCCGGGTCAGCGCGCGCATGCTTTACGAGTGCGCCCGCGCACATGACGACGTGGCGGATGATCTGGCGCCGGGCTCCACCTTGCGAGGGGCGATCAAAGGGTTTTTTCACAATGGCGTGGCCCCCGAGGAAGCCGAAGATCAGGAATTCGGCGCAGATTGGAGCCTGACCCGCCAAAGGTCCCGGGCGGCACGCGAGGTGCATTTGGGCACCTATCGACGCGTCCCGCGCGACTTTGACGCTTTGCATGCCGCTATCCGAGACACGGGTGCGGTCGTTGTCAGCGCGCGGCTGCACTCGGGATGGCTGGCGCCTGTCAAGGGTCGCATACGCCGGGCACCGGGAAACCTTGGCGGCCATGCCTTCGTTGTTGTCGGCTTTGACCGGACCGGGCTGATCGTGCTCAATTCCTGGGGCCCGAACTGGGGCGGGTGGCGGAACCGACCGGGGTTGGCGCTTTGGTCCTATGCCGATGCGGCCGAAACACTATACGACGCTTGGGTGCTGCGACTTGCCGTTCCAGCGCCCGCGATCGCGCGGATCGTTCAGAAGGAACGGGCAGAGCAGGTTGTCGGCGCATTGCGGCGGGCTGATATCATTGGCCACATGATGGCCCTGTCAGATGGTGGCCTGCACAGCGCGGGAAAGTTCGGCTTCGATGCCGCGACCCACGCCGAAACGGCTGGTTACCTGGGGCAAGTGGCCAAGGCACCGCGGCCGAAGTATCGCGATCTCTTGCTGGTCTGCCACGACCTGACAAGCGGCCGCGCCGAGGTGGCAGCACGCACGGCCAAGCTGCGTGCCGTGATGAAACCCTTTGGAATCTGGCCCATGTCGTTGACGCTGGACAGTGCTTTCGGGCGGTGTCTGGCACCGATGATCGCTCAGGCTGTGGCGACCACTGCGGACGCCACCGAGGGCACGTTGCGCAATTTGCGGTTGACCGAAGAGGTCGGACCAGCGCTGCGCAGTTTATGGGCACGGTTGCCCCTTGAAGTGACAGCCGCACTTGGGACGGATCGTCCTGGCGGTCGGGCGCTGAAACAGATTCTGCTCGCCGCAGCGCCACTTCGCCTTCATATGATGGCAGAGGGAACGGGCGCGTTGATTGCAGGCTTCCTTTTGGCCAAGGCTCAGGCAGATCGCAAGGTCGAAGGGCTGTATCTGCTTGACCCCATACTGCCGGCATCTGACTTTTCCGGGCTCTTTTTGCCTGCCTTGTTGCGGGCTAGGCCCGTTCGCCGCTTTGTGCAAGGCTTTGGTCGGCCCGAGGCCGACTTCGCTGGTTCGGGCCAGACGATGGCTGCGCTACTGGCCGAAATGCTGGGCCGACCCTTTCACACCTTCGAAGGCACCCTCGCAAGCGGGCGGCATCTGGAACCGGTCCCCATGGGTGTCGACCCCTCTCATGCGCTGGGTCAGGACTTGGCACTCCGGACGCTTGCTGCGCAAATCCGACGTCGTTAGCCGTTCTGCTTCAGAGCCGTTCTGACCGACAGGGAAGGATCTGATCCTGACGACACGCATGAGGACACGTCAGGTTCAGCGATGGGAAGAGCCTGCAAAGACAACCCTGAGTGACCGGTCTGGGCAAGCCATGCGGGGCGTATCGGTATGCCCCAACGGCCGGAATGGGCCGAAAGCTCCACGTCGTTCAGAATCGGAAAGATGTACTTCCCGCTGGGTCGTGGAAGTCAAAGATATTTGGGCGGACTGCATTTCAAGTCATGTTGACGCATGCAGGCGAACGGCGAAAGCTCCATGAGAAATCAGTCAGACTGGCCAACCGGCCAGTACTTCGTCTAGGCGGGGCCCGCTTCACTGAGCTCCTTTTGTGCGTGGATGAAGAACCGCGGGGTTAAGGGGTGGGTTAGTTAGATAGCTGTTTTATATTGATATTTCGGTGCTCCCGTTACCCGGCACGCAATTTGAAGTCGGAGAGTTGATATCTTGCTTCGCTTAAACTTACTGACGTTCGGCACAAGCCAAATCCTGCCCCCGCAGCCAACACTAATTCCTCAACAATATCAAAAGCTTCGGACCCGCCGTCTGGAGCTTTTTGCATTTGTGCCCCACCCTTCGCCTGATGCGCTGGAAGGCCTGTCGCAAGGCGCAAGAGAGCGGCCAAAGCGCCATGCAGATCAACCGTCAGACCAAGACCGTTCGCGTCCGGCGTCAGGACGATCTTCTCGATTAGGGATCGAATGGCATCGCGCGCTTCGTCTGCGCGCTCGAGGTCTCCCAAGTTCTGAATGAGCGCTCTGATCCGATCCCGATAGGTCGCCGACATCGTGGGATGAAACCGAACCGGGGAAGGCTGTTCGCTTCGCGCCAGTTGGTCCTCGATCTCACGACGGCGGGCGTCGAGTGCAATCATCCGGTCCTTGACCTGTTCGGGTGGAACACCGGCAATGATCGCATCGACGAGCTTCGCATGATCTCGCTTCACGCTGCCAAGTTCTCTCTCCAAGGTGTCCCGCCCTTGTGATGCGGCTGCGGCCAGTCGGTTGCGTTCCTCGGCGTAAGCGTCACAGAAGGCAGCCTGAACCGTACCGGGTTTGCCGGATGCTTGTTTGGGTTAGTTACGCGGCCATAGGTTCAGTTTCCAGAGCTGCGTAGAAGTTTGCTTCGGCTTCGGCTGGCGGGATGTTCCCGATGGGCTCGAGAAGGCGGCGGTAGTTGAACCAGTCCACCCATTCGAGCGTCGCGTATTCCACGGCTTCGAAGCTGCGCCATGGGCCGCGGCGGTGTATGACCTCGGCCTTGAACAAGCCGTTGATCGTCTCGGCCAGCGCGTTGTCGTAACTGTCGCCAACGCTGCCGACCGAAGGCTCGATGCCTGCTTCTGCAAGACGTTCGGTGTAGCGGATGGATAGGTATTGGGAGCCCCTGTCGCTGTGGTGGACCAGCCCCATGCCCTTGGTCGGGCGGCGTTCATGGACCGCCTGTTCGAGAGCATCGAGGATCGAGCCATGGGAGCGCCACTGGTCCGAGAGACCATGGCGAGGCCCGGTATGAGGGGAGGTGCTGACGCGCCAGCCGACGATGCGTCGGGCATAGGCATCGATGACGAAGGCGACATAGACGAAACCCTTCCAAGTGGCGACATAGGTGAAATCCGACACCCAGAGCATGTTGGGGGCCGGCACCCGGAACTGGCGGTTCACCTTGTCCAGCGGACACGGCGCCTTCTTGTCCTGGATCGTCGTCCGATGCGGCTTGCCCCTGATAATACCTTGAATACCCATGCCCTTCCTGAGCCGTGCCACCGTGCATCGCGCGACATCGAAGCCCTCGCGGCTAAGCTGCTGCCAGATCTTGCGGACGCCATAGACCCGCCAGTTCTCTTCGAAGACCCGAAAAATCTCGGGGCGCAGAGCCTCGTCCCGGCGCGCACGATCCGACAGCCGCGCCGTATCGGCCCGCTTTGCCAGATGTTCATAATAGGTGGATGGGGCAATCGGCAGCACGCTGCAAATCGGCTCGACCCCGTGCGCATACCGGTGCGCGTCGATGAAACCCACCATCACTTCGACCGGCGGTCGAGCTCCGCCATCGCAAAATACTCTGACGCCTTGCGAAGGATCTCGTTCGCCTGGCGCAACTCGCGGTTCTCGCGTTCCAGCGCCTTCATCTTCTCGGCCATCTCGCTGGAGACGCACGGACGTTTGCCGCTATCAACCTCAGCTTCCTTGACCCAATCGTTCAGGGTCTGCGGCGCACAGCCGATCTTCGCCGAAATCGACATGACCGCCTGCCACCGCGATCCATGCTGACCCTCATTGTCCAGGACCAACCGCACCGCGCGTTCACGCACTTCAGGGGAAAACTTGTTCGTTGTCTTGCTCATGATGCTCCATCCTACTCAGAAGTTGGAGCCTCCGGCAAACTAGGTGCGGTTCACTCCGCTTAGGGCAAAGCGCCCTAAACAGCAGTTTCTGCAAGACAACGTTTTTCGTCGTTGCGCTGGAACAACGTGCGGTAACGCGGTGACAACCTTTCTGCGCCGAACACGGCCAGCTTTCAGTCGCCATTTCGTGACAAGGCATTTACCGTCCTGACAGGGTCACATACTCCTCTGCATAGTTGCAAAACCCGGCGTTACGCGGTACGCCGCTGTGTCGCCGGTGCTTGGTCAACGCCAATCGTGCGTCATCACCGCGCCGGTGTTCCGGCCCATCTTTGCAAGCCGAAATGACCGACCTTACCGACCTTGCTTCCAACCGTTCCGCCCGCGAATGGCTTTCCGTTCTCGCCCGGTACCGTGATCCCTCGACCACCAGAAGCTTGTTCGAGCTTGTGGTGACGCTTGTGCCGTTTCTTGCGCTTTGGGCGCTGGCATGGGCCGCCCTTTCCATCAGTCCTTGGTTGGCGCTTGCGCTTGGGGTGCTCAACGGGGCCTTTCTGGTGCGTATCTTCATCATCCAGCACGATTGCGGGCATGGCGCCTTTCTGCGCAACCGCACCGCACAAGACTGGATCGGGCGCATTCTCGGCGTTCTGACACTCACGCCCTATGCCGTCTGGCGCCGCACCCATGCGATCCACCATGCCCATCACGGCGACCTCGATCATCGCGGAATTGGCGACGTAACCACCCTTACGGTGGAGGAGTACCGCGCCCTCAGCCCCTTCGGCCGATCCATGTACCGGCTATACCGACATCCACTGGTGCTGTTTGTTCTGGGACCAAGCTATCTGTTCATACTTCAGAACCGTTTGCCGCTAGGGCTGATGAACCAGGGCTGGCGCTACTGGACATCCGCCATGGGCACGAATGCGATGATCGGCATTTCTTTGGGGCTGATCGTCTGGCTCGGTGGCTTCTGGCCAGTGCTGGTAATCTTCCTGCCAACCTCCGTCATTGCGGCAACCATCGGGGTCTGGCTGTTCTACGTGCAGCATCAGTTCGAGGAAACCCATTGGTCAAAAGGCAAGGATTGGGATCTGCACAATGCTGCATTGGAAGGCAGCTCGCACTATGTGCTGCCCCAGCCACTGCGCTGGCTGTCCGGCAATATCGGCATCCATCATGTACATCACCTCTACAGTCGCATTCCGTTCTACCGCCTGCCCGAAGTCATTCGGCACCACGCCGAACTTGCCGATGTTCAGCGTCTGACCATTAGCGACAGCCTCCGCACGGTCGGCCTGCATCTTTGGGACGAAGTGGAAGGCAAGCTGATTTCGATCAAGGATGCCAAACAGCGCTACGGCAAGGCCTGACTGCGCGAAGTCGGCCGACTGGCGCAATTGACACGAATTGCCGGTCCAGCATGCTGACCAGAAGTCCAAGGCCGAAGGCTCGCGAATCCCGTGAGACACATGCACCTGTCACGCAAACCGATTGGCCTAAGCAAGCCGCTTCCCCAGATTGGATTTGTCGCCTAGGCTCCACTGGATAAGGATAACGTCAGGGGTAATTCGTGCTTGTACCGTTTCATGTTATTGAGATGGTCCGCCGGGTTCGTGCCCGTTTCAACCAGTCGGTCATTGAGCAGCGGATGCTCGCCAATGACAGGCCTTTCGAATCCTTGCGCCCTGTTCGTGATGCGACAAGGCAGTCTGTCGCAAGATACTGGACACGTCTGATCCAGCCCGGTCTGGCAACAAAAACGGATCAAGAGGCTCTGGCAGACCCCGCCACGCTGGCCGACGCCCCCGGCTATAGCCGCAATATCGAGAATTTCATCGGAACGGTGAAAGTGCCGGTTGGCATCATCGGTCCCCTGCGGATCAACGGGTTGAATGCGAGGGGCGATTTTCACGTACCCCTCGCGACGACCGAGGCTGCGCTGGTGGCGTCTTATGGCCGAGGTGCCTTTGTCGCCAGCAAAGCCGGGGGCATCAGCACTGCGGTGCTGTACGAAGGCGTGATGCGCACCCCTGCCTTTCGGTTTGCCGGATTGATGCAGGCAGGCCTTTTCGTCGAATGGGTGGTCACCAACGTTGACGCGCTTCGCGAGGCTGCCGAAGCGACTACGCGGCATGGAAAGCTGATCTCGGTTGAACCGATCATCGACAACAACGTCGTATTCCTGATCTGCCGCTTCACCACGGGCGATGCTTCAGGACAGAACATGGTGACGATTGCCACCAATGCACTCTGCGTCGCGATCGAGGCGGGTTGTCCGGTCCCGATCCAGCGTTGGTATATCGAGGGCAACTTTTCGGGCGACAAGAAGGCGTCGTTTCTGGGAATGGTCACCGGGCGCGGGCGCAAGGTCAGCGCGTCGGTCGTTTTGCCTGCGGCGATGGTACAGAAATACCTGGGCACCACGGTGGACGACATGCTCGACTATGGGCGGATCGCCAATCTGGGCAGCCTGCTGTCAGGTCAGATGGGCGCGCAGGCGCATTATGCCAACGGCCTCGCCGCCTTCTATATCGCCACAGGACAGGACGCCGCCTGCGTCGCCGAAAGCGCCGTCGGCTTCACGCGAATGGAGGCGCAGGGAGATAATCTGTTCTGTTCTGTGACCATGCCGAACATTCTGGTCGGATCCGTCGGTGGCGGCACTGGATTGCCCAGCCAGATGGCCGGGCTGAACATCATGGGCCTGCGTGGTGCAGGTCATGGCGCGGCTCTGGCAGAGGTCGTGGCGGCACTCTGCCTGTGCGGTGAAATCTCCATCGTGGCGGCCATGGCAGCAGGGCATTTCACGCGGGCGCACCAAAACCTGGCTCGGTCAAGATGACCGGCGGCCTCGCGCGATGGTGGGTCTATCAGGCCGAGCGGTTCCCGCTGATCAAGACCGTGCCGCTTCTCGCGATGTTCTCGGCGGCGAGCATTTCCGTCTCAGCTGTGCTGGCAGGCCGCCCCGTGCCGGGTCTTGGTGCCTATGCCATCGGCTTCGGAATGGTCTTCCTGCTTTTTTTCCAACTTCGTGTCTGTGACGAGATCAAGGATGCAGAGGACGACCGTCGTTACCGCCCCGAACGCCCGATCCCGCGCGGGTTGGTCACACTGCGCGAGGTCGTGATCCTCGGCATCCTGACCCTACCCATGACCATTGCGTTGACGCTGATTTGGGGCAGCGGCTTGATCTGGCTTCTGGCGCTGGTCTGGGTCTGGCTGGCTCTGATGACGGCAGAGTTCGGCGCGCCTGACTGGCTCAAGGCCCGCCCTGTGCTCTATCTGGTATCGCATATGGCGATTATGCCGCTGATCGACCTGCTGGTGACGGGTGTAGAATGGCTGCCTCATGGCGCGCCGCATCCTTCCCTTGCGTGGTTCGTTGCTTTGTCCTTTGCCAATGGCTGCGTGCTGGAACTGGGCCGCAAGCTGTGGGCGGCTGAATCCGAACGAAACGGGGTCGACAGCTATTCCCGCCTTTGGGGCCCGCGTCTTGCAACCGCGGTCTGGCTGGGGTTCGTCGCACTTTCCTTCGCCCTGCTGTGCGGGGTTGGGCTGGCTGTCGGGCATGTGGCCGTCATCGCCTGCATCGGCCTTTTCGGGGTGGCGGCCTGTCTTTGGGCAGGGCTGACCTATGCCCGGACGCCCGATCTGCGCGCCGAAAAGCGGGTTGATCTGATCGCAGGCCTGTGGGTGTTTCTCTGCTATTCCACCGCAGGTTTCGTTCCCTTGGCCTTGAGGGCAGTCTGATGGCTTTGATCCTTTCGGCTCATCAGGCGCGGGATGTGTCGCAAGTCGGTGGCAAGGCCCGGTCCCTGTCACGACTGGCCGAGCTTGGGTTCCATCCGCCAGATTTCTTTGTGATTCCGGCATACTGCTACTCTCAGGGTCCCGATGGCCCGGTTCCCGATCGCGCTCTCGCAACGGAACTTGTCCCGGCATTGCAGCATCTTGGCCCAGGTCTCTATGCCGTGCGATCGTCGGGTCAGGCCGAGGATGGCACAGCCCACAGCCACGCCGGGCAATTCGAGACTGTGCTGAACGTCGCCGCGTCCGACGTCCTGACGGCGGCGGCTCAGGTCTGGAAATCGGGATTCTCGGAAACCATCGAAACCTACCGTGCAGCCAAATCCGGCGGCACAGCCGCAGCGCCCGCGATCATCGTCCAGCGCATGATCGACGCCCGCGTGGCTGGCGTCGCCTTCTCCGCCGATCCGGTCAGTGGCCTGCGCGGACGCTGCGTCATCTCAGCCATTGCCGGTCTGGGCGAACGGCTGGTGTCCGGCGTCGAGGATGGGGCCACCTGGCTAGTCACTGACGACGCGATCACGGGCGACGACCCGTTGCTCACCCCAACCGAACTGCAGTCTATCGCCGACCTCGCCCGCCGGGTCGAAGCAGCGTTCGGAATCCCGCAGGATATCGAATGGGCCATCGACGCGCAGGGTCTGCACATCCTGCAGGCCCGCCCGATCACCACGCCCTTGCAACCCGCGCCTGCGGCGGATCAGACCCTGCATGTCTTCGACAATTCCAACATCGTGGAAAGCTATCCCGGCGTGGTCAGTCCGTTGACCTATTCTCTGGCCGTCTTTGTCTATGCCCGCGTCTACCGCGCTTTCGTGCGGCTCCTGGGCGTGTCCGAGGGGATCGTGGCGGAAAACGCCGGGTTGTTCGACAACATGCTCGGGCGGATCGATGGACGCGTCTACTACAACCTTGGGAACTGGTATCGCGCCTTGGCCTTGCTGCCGGGCTTTGCACTGAACCGCACCTACATGGAAACCATGATGGGGGTGGATACTCCCCTGCCGCATGAACTGACTGCAACCATTGGTCCGCCGCCTGCCAAGGGAATGGCAAAGCTGGGCGCTTACCTCAGCCTTCTGCGTGTCGCTGGCGGCCTGATCTGGGAGGCTATCCGTCTGCCCCGTACCCGCACCCGCTTCTACGCCCGGCTCAACACAGCCTTGGGCAGCGGGCTGGACCTAACCACTGCCGGCCCGACAGACCTTGCCCGCGAATACCGGCAGATCGAAAGCTCGCTCCTTGATCGCTGGGACGCCCCGCTGATCAATGATTTCCTGTGCATGATCGCCTTCGGTGCCTCGCGCAACATGATGCAGAAATGGCTGGGTCAAGCCGGTCTGGAATTGCATAACGACGTGATGATCGGTCAAGGCATGATCATCTCGGCAGAGCCCGCGCAGCGCATCGCCCGGATGGGGCAGATGGTGGCCGAGGCGGGTATCACCGCCGACCTTGAAAGCATATATGCACATCCCCGGATCAAGGCAGAGTTCGATGCCTATCTGGCAAAGTTCGGGGACCGCTGCACCGAAGAGCTTAAGCTGGAAAGCCTGCCGCTGACAGAGGACCCCGCGCAATTGCTGGCCTCCATCGCCGCCCATGCGACTCGCCCAACCACCGCGCACAAACCGGTACAAGACCCAGACTGGAGCCGGATTTTTGCAGGCCATCCCCTGCGCCGCCTGATCGCCCGCCCGGTGATCAACTGGACCAAGGGCCGCGTGCGCGACCGCGAAAACCTGCGCTTTGAACGCACCCGGATCTTCGGCCACGCCCGCCGCGTCTTCCTTGCCTTAGGTCGCGAATTTGCCGCACGCGGTATGCTTGCCGCGCCGCGTGATGTGCTGTGGCTGACGACGACCGAAGTGCTGGGCGCCGTCGAAGGGTCCGGCCTGTCGCCGGACCTGCGCGGTCTGGTGGCGCTGCGGCAGGCCGCCGACGCAGCATCCTCCACGCGCCCCGACCCGGATGCCCGGATCGAGTTGCGCGGCCCGGCGATCCTGCAGGCCCATGCGAAATCCACCGTAAGAGTTGCTCAGACCGGAACCGAGCGTACAGCGACCGGCTGTTCTGCCGGGCAGGTCACCGCCCTTGCCCGGGTGATCCGCGACCCGCGTACGGAAAGCCTGACGCCGGGCGAAATTCTTGTGGCGCGGCATACCGATCCCGGCTGGATCGCTGTTTTTTCCAATGCTTCGGCCATCGTGGTCGAACGCGGATCGCTGCTGTCGCATTCGGCAATCGTGGCACGAGAGTTGGGGATACCCTGTGTTGTCGGGCTCAAGGGCGCGACAGATTGGATCGCGACCGGAGACAGGCTGATCGTCGACGGCGCAACCGGATTGGTGCGGAAACTGGATGGAAAGCTCTGAAATCGCCGGCAAGGCCCGGTTCGACCATATCCGCTATGCCCAGCTGTGGGAGGATGCCGATGTCCTCTGCGCCGCCCTGCCGCAACGGCCCGGCGCGACGCTGGTATCAATCTGCTCGGCGGGCGACAATGCGCTGGCCATGCTGCTGCTTGATCCCGCCCGCGTAGTCGTCGTCGATCTCTCGCCAGCCCAGATCGCCTGCCTTCGCCTTCGCATTGCAGCCTTCCGTACCCTGACGCACCCTGAGTTTCTGGAACTTTTTGGCGCCAGACCGAGCGCGCAACGAGACGCGTTGCTGGACAGGGTTTTGGCCGATTGTGACGATGAGACAAAGGCGCTTTGGTCCGCCCTCAGATCCAACGTGGTGGCCCACGGGGCCGGCAGCGTTGGCAAGTTCGAACGATATTTCCGGATCTTCCGTCAGTATCTGCTGCCTTTGGTCCATTCCCGGAAAACCATCGACGACACCTTCATTTCCCGCCCCAAACCGCAGCGCGAAGTCTTCCTTAACACCCGCTTCAACAGCTGGCGCTGGAAGCTGTTGCTGAACGTCTTCTTTTCCCGCTTCATGATGGGGCGCATGGGCCGCGACAAGGCGTTCTTTGACCATGTCGAAGGCAGCGTCGCGCAGCATGTCGCCCGTCGCATCCGCCATGCCGCGGTTACCTGCGACCCTGCCGAAAACCCCTATCTGCACTGGATCCTGAAAGGCGGGCATGGCCACGCCCTGCCGATGACCTGGCGGCCCGAGCATTTTGACACCATCTGCAACCGTCTGGACCGTCTGGATATCCGCCTCGGCTCTCTGGAAGCGTTCGTTTCCACTGGCGAAAAGGCCGATGGCTTCAACCTGTCCGACATCTTCGAATACATGTCGCCCGATGTCTTTGCCCATGTCTATGGCGGGATCCTCGCCGCATCCAATCCCGGTGCAAGGCTGGTCTACTGGAACATGATGGTTCCGCGCCGGGTGCCCGTGGGCCTTCGGGACAAGGTGATCACCCGCACCGCTGACGAGGCGCGATTGAAACTGCTCGACAAGGCCTTCTTCTATTCAGACTTCGTGATCGAGGAAGTCCTCTGATGGCGGTGCTGTTCCAGATCGCTTTGGCCGTGGGCTCCGTCGTCGTGCTCTTGGGCCTGATGGCGGTGGTGAAACGCAGCGCAACCGCCTATGGCCTGTCGCCCGAGGTGCAGCGCAAACTGGTCCATATCGGCAGCGGTTGCTACGCGCTGACCCTGCCATGGCTGTTCCCCGAACGGTGGCCCGTCTACATGCTGGTGGGACTAACGCTGGTGGTGATGGCCGTCTTGCGAATGCCCCGATTTGCCAAAGGCGGCATCGGTGCCACGCTGCACGCGGTGGAACGGCGGTCCTATGGTGACCTGTTGCTGGCGCTTGCCGTGGGAGTGGTCTTCCTGCTCGCCGATGGCAGCCTGATCCTTTACGTGCTGCCGATTGCCATTCTGACGCTGTCCGATGCCGCCGCAGCCCTGACTGGCAGCCGCTATGGCACAAAGTTCTTCACGGTCGAGGATGGACAAAAAAGCGTCGAAGGCTCTGTCGCGTTCTTCATGGTCACGCTGATTGTGGCGATGGTCTGCCTTTTGCTGTTGTCCGATGTGCCCCGCGCCAATGTGATCCTGCTGGCGGTGATCGTCGCCGGCTTTGGCACGCTGGTCGAGGCAGACAGTTGGCGCGGATTTGACAACTTCTTCCTGCCCGCCGGTTTGATGGTGTTCCTTGACGCCCGGATGGCAAGCGATCCGGTCACACTCATCACCATCATGCTGGTGTTTTCCGCGGCCATCTGGGCCGCCTTGCGAGCCGCCCCGCTGCTGGGGCTGACCCGCCATGCCGCAAGGGTCTATGTCATCGCCACCTTCCTTCTGGTTTCGGTCACGGCGCTGCACAACACGGTCCTGCCGCTTCTCGTCTTCGTCACGCATGCTATCAGTTGCCGCAAGCGGCCTTGCCGGGCCGTCTACCCGGAACTGGATTGCGTGGCCGCCTTGGCACTGGTCAGCTTTTGGTGGCTTGCCTCCGAAAAGATCATTGGCGACAACGAACTGCCCTATTACGGCCTAACCGCGATGGGCATGTCGATGGGCTTCGTGGCGCTGATTGTGGCAAGTCTGCCCTCCGCTTTGCGTTGGGGCAGCATCGCATGTTTCTGGGCAGTGATGGTGTGGTTGTTTCACTGGCTGATGGATGGCAATGGCGCGGGTTCGGTGTGGCTTACCCTCGGAATGGCGGTGATTGCCGCGCTTCCGCCGCTGATGCGTCCTGACCGTTTTCACATCGCCCGTGCCGGCAAAGTCGCCGTTCTTGCAGTGGTCATGCCGCTGGTGGCCTGTCTATGGGAAGTGGGGATCAACAGGGGATGGCTGTGATGCAGGAAAAGATCCAGTTGGATGGCGCCAAGCTGACCCTCTACCGCGATGCTCCGGCTTGGGAAGGGCTGGTCACCTATGCGGTGGGCCAATTCACCTGTGCCACGGCCGAGGCTGGGGCCGCCCTCTTGCGTCACGTCGCAACCCTTGCCCGAAGCGAAGGCGCTCAGGCGCTGATAGGCCCAATGGATGGCGACACATGGCACAGCTACCGCCTCGTTAGTGAAAGCGACGGAAGTCCATCTTTCCTGCTAGAGCCGACAAGCAAACCGCAGGACAGCGCCGCCTTCACCGATGCGGGCTTTGCCTCGATCAGCACCTATTTCTCTGCCTCCGTTCTCGCAGATCAGGTTGCCAACAGTCCGCAGCACGTGGCGGACGGGCTTCAGATTGCCGCGTGGGACGGCACCGAACCCGAGGCGCTGTTTGCGCAGGTCCACACCCTGTCCTGTGCTGCCTTCAGCAAGAATCCGTTCTACAAACCCATCGCACTGGCGGATTTCCTGCCGATGTATCTGCCCTTCGTGCCGATGATGAAGAAAGAGCTGGTGCTGTTTGCCCGCGATGAAACGGGCGCTTTGGTGGGGTTCCTCTTCGGTATTCCCAACTACGCCGAGGGGCCAAATCCCAAGTCGGCCATCCTGAAAACCTATGCGAGCCTCAAGAAAGGCGCAGGCCATGCGCTCAGCAGCCGCTTCTACGCATCCGCGCGGGAAATGGGGTTCACCACGATCATCCACGCGCTCATGCATGACGACAACCTGTCGGCCCTGCGCAGCGCCATGAACGGCGCGCAAGTGTTCCGCCGCTATGCGCTGATGGGGCGCCGCCTTGACTGAGACTCTGCTTGACGCCTTTGCCACCTCGGTCGCCCGCAACAAGGACAGGGTGGCCTTGGTCGAAGGCGACGGCACTCGGGTCACTTTCGCAAAGCTTGCCGCGCGGGTGCAGACATTGGCACAAACTTGGTCAGCGCAAGGCATGCGCGCTGGTGACCGCATCCTGATCGCCCTGCCCATAGGCGCAGACCTCTATGCCGCCCTTGCCGCGATCTGGACCATCGGCGCGGTCGCTGTCCTGCCTGAGCCCGCCATGGGCTTTTCGGGTCTGCGCAACGCCCTGCGCACGACGGATGTCCAAGGCCTTTGCGCCAGTGGCCCCTACCGAGCTTTGCGCCTGCTGTTGCCTGCCATCTGGACAAAACCGCTCTACACCCCGTCAGCGCGCCGGTACGCATCCCTTTCGCACCGGGCCGAACCCGCGCACCTTGCGCTGATCTCGTTCACTTCCGGCACCACAGGCGCACCCAAAGCTATCCCCCGCACACATGCCTTCCTCATGGCGCAGAAAGCCGCTGTCGACCCCTTGCTGCAAAGTGAAAGGCCCGAGGTTGACCTCGTCGCATTCCCGGTCTTCGTGCTGATCAATCTCGCGGCCGGTCGAACCTCGGTTCTCCCCAACTGGCAGATGCGCAAGCTGCACCGATTGCCGTCCAACGCCCTTGCCAGTTGGATTGCAAACCAAGGGGTAACCCGCCTGCTACTGCCCCCCGCTCTCTGCCAGACGCTGGCCTACGCCCCGATCCCGCCCCAGGTCCACTCCCTCTTCACCGGCGGTGGGCCAGTCTTCCCCGATCTGATCGCCACCCTGCGCGCCAAGGCACCCGACCTGCGCATCATATCCGTTTACGGCTCGACCGAGGCCGAACCGATTGCGGAACTGGACGCCCGGGATTGCACGCCTGACGATCTGGCCGATATGGCCGCAGGCAAGGGTCTGCTGGCTGGCTTCCCTGTCGCAGCTACGCAGGTGCGCATTCTGAACGACGAAATTCTTGTCAGCGGCACGCATGTGAACCAAGGCTATCTCGACCCGGCACGCGACGTCGAAACCAAGATGCGGGATGGCACTGTGATCTGGCACCGCACGGGCGATGCGGGTTACTTCGACGATCAGGGGCGGCTGTGGCTGCTGGGGCGACTGGGCGGCGCGGTCCAAACGGCAACCGGCATCTGTTACCCGTTCTCAATCGAAACAGCCGCGCGGATGTGGCCCGGCGCACGCGGCGCGGCCCTTGTGACTTTGGCTGGCAAAGCGGTGCTGGCGGTCGAGGGAGACCCTGCACATCTGCCAGACTGGACAGCCCGCGCTGCTGCCTTCGGGATCCACGACCTGCGGCCCGTCGCACATCTCCCGAAGGACCGGCGTCACCGCTCCAAGGTTGACATTGCGGCTTTGCGCAAAATGCTGGGGGGTTGAACCATGGCCAAGCTGAAACACCGATGGAGCCTTGGGCACAATTACATGACCGGTGTCACCTTCGGCATCTGGTGGCGGCTTCTGGTACAGAACCGCTTTCGCCTTTCTCCGGCGTACTTCCACCGCGTGCTGGTGATCACTCTCGCCAGCCTCGCCAATTCCGCCATCGCCATACTGGAGAATTGGCGCTTCGGGCGCACCATCGACCAAGTCCGGATCACCCAGCCGCCGCTGTTCATTCTGGGCCATTGGCGCAGCGGAACCACGCTCCTGCACGACCTGCTGGCGCAGGATTCCGCACAGTTCAACTTCGCCAATACCTATCAGGTCGTGAACCCGCTGACCTACCTCACCACCGAACGCGTCATCACGCGCCTGCTGCCCGGTCTGCTGCCCGAAAAACGACCGATGGACAACATGCCCCTCAGCTTCACCTCACCCCAAGAGGATGAATTCGCGCCACTGCTGATGACGGGGCTATCGGTCTATCTTGGCGTCAGCTTCCCGCAAACGGGTGCGGACTATGAGAAATACCTGTCCTTCCGGACCGTCCCCCGCGCCGAGATTGACACGTGGAAAGCCGCTTTCCTGCGCTTTTGCAAAAAGCTGTCGCTGAATGACCCCCGCGCGCTGCTGCTGAAATCGCCGCCACACACCGCGCGCATCAGGACCATCCTCGAGATTTTCCCCGATGCCCGCTTCGTCCACATCCACCGCGACCCCTACACCGTCTTTCAATCGCAGCGGCATTTCTTCGACACGGCGGGCTGGTTCACCTATCTGCAAGCACCCATCCTCGCAGCAATTGACGAAGGCATCCTTCAACGGCACGAAACAATGTATGACGCCTATTTCGAGGACCTTGCCCTCATCCCCCCGGGCCAATTCGCCGAACTCCGCTTTGCCGACCTTGAGACTGATCCCGTAACACAGGTCGCCGCCATCTACGAAAAGCTCGGTCTTCGCGACTTCGACACGTTTCGCCCGAAACTTGAAAGGTTTGTGGCCAGTCTGTCCGGGTACCAGAAAAACAGATTTTCTCCCCTCGATGCCGACGCACGACAACAGGTCGCCAACCGCTGGCAGCGCAGTTTCGCAGTTTGGGGCTATCCGACCGATCCCGAGGAACGGCCATGACTCGGGCCCCCGGACCAAAAGGAACCCTGATCTGGGGCTCGCTCGGCCCAGTGAAAAAAGACGCGCTGGGATTTCTGACTCAGGCCGCCGCAGCCCACGGCGATGTCGTGCGCCTGCGCTTTGGACCGGTCATCGCCCATTTGCTTAATCACCCCGATCATATCGATCATGTCCTGTCACGCGGCGCTATGGGTTATGACAAGAACACCCGCAGCGTGGCACAGATCAGGGCGACCTGCGGGGCATCGCTGCTGTCCAGCGACGGGGCAGCATGGCAACGCCACCGGCGTCTGATTCAACCCGTATTCCAGCCCCGCTTTCTAGATAGCATCGAGCCTGTGGTGGACACTGCCTTGGATGCCATGCTCGACCGCTGGACAATCGCCGCCCGGAAGGCCGAACCCGTCGACATCGTGGCCGAGATGATGCAGCTGATGATCATCACCTCGGTCCGTTTCCTCTTTTCATCCGAGGTTGATCCTACCCGCATCGACCGCGCCTTAACCGTCCTCTTGGCCGACACCTGGCGCCGGCTCGAAGCTTTGTTTGATCCGTCAATGCTCTCCCCCCGCCTTCACCGCCCCGCTTTCAAGAACGCGCTGGCGGAAATCGACGCGCTGGTATTTGCCCTGATCCGTGCCCGCCGCGAAAGCGGTGAACGGCCCGACGACCTGCTGTCGCGCCTGCTGTCGGCCCATGAAGGCGAAGGAGTGGATCGGCTGACAGATCAGGAACTGCGCGACGCCGCGGTGACATTGATCCTTGCTGGCCATGAAACCGTAGCCAACGCCTTGGCATCGGCCTTCATCCTATTGGCGCAAAATCCGCAATGGCGCGGTTTCGATCCGCAAAAGATCTGGTCTGAGACGTTGCGTCTATACCCCTCGATCTGGATCATGGAGCGGCGGGCGATGATCCCGGATGAAATTGGCGGCTACCAGATCGGCAAAGGCTCTTCTGTCCTGATCTCGCCCTATGTCTTGCACCGAAACCCAAACTTCTGGCCCGATGCGGCGCAGTTTGACCCGACCCGCTTTGACGACACCTCCATCGCCGCGCGCCCTCGCCACGCCTATCTACCCTTCGGTCTTGGCCCCCACCGCTGCATCGGTCTACATCTGGCCAACCGGGTTGCTGATCGCATCCTGAACCGGGTGCAAGTAACGTTCCGGATGGAACTTGCCCCTTTCTCGGTCATGAGGCTTTCTCCCGGGATTACGCTGCGCCACGTCGGCGCTGTCTATATGAATATCACGCCTGCGACAGTGCCTTACATCACCGGTTAGCGCGTCCGCTGTGCAGCACATCGGTCATGGCCGCCGCTGCAGCGTCTTCCTCGCCACGCTCAACCGACCGTACCAACCGTTCATACAAAGGCTCTGCTGCACGCGCCAAACCTTCGGCAGGCGCGCTCAGGTCTTCGGTCAGGCGGGCCAGAACTGCAACGGCCACGCCAAATTCGATCACCGATGATGCCGCCCGCAGAAAGGGGTTGCCCGAGGCTTCGGTGATCAGTCGGTGGATTTCGAACAGCGCTAAGGCAAAGGGTTCCGGCTGATGCGCGAGCACGGATTGCTGGTTCAGCCAATAGGTCATCAATCGCAAATGTTCCGCCTCGCGGTTGCGGGCGGCCAGTCGCGCGGCCTGAATCTCAAGGCTTTCGCGAATGACGTCAAATGCAGAAAGAAACGCGGGCGATGGTCCGCTTTCCAACTTCCATGCCAAAACCTGCCGGTCAAACAGGTTCCAGCGTGCCTGCGGCAGAACCCGCGTTCCCACTTTGGCGCGTGCTTCCACCAACCCCTTCGCCTCAAGCGTCTTCAGCGCCTCACGCAGCACGGTGCGCGACACGCCGAACCGATCCATCATTTCGGCATCGCCCGGCAGGCTCGATCCCACGGGCATTTCGCCCGCGATGATGGCGCGGCCAACTTCGTTGATGACGTAGGAATGGAAGTTGCGTGCCGGTTGCCGCCCAGAGAGCGTTCGGATCAGGCTCCCGGGTTCACTCATTGTTTCGGGTCCAAGGGCTTAGGTACGTCGCGGCCCGGCCCGGAAGACAAGCCGCTGCAGCACGATGAACATAAACAAAAGCACGCCAACAACAATCTTGGTCCACCAACTCGACAAGGTTCCGTCAAAGACGATGTAGGTCTGCACCAGTCCCTGCAACATCACTCCGATGAACGTTCCGGCGACAAAGCCATATCCCCCCGTCAGCAATGTCCCCCCGATGACGACGGCTGCAATGGCGTCAAGCTCCACCCCCAACGCATTCAGCGAATACCCGGCCGAGGTGTAAAGCGAAAACACCACCCCGGCGAGGCCCGCCAGCGCCGAAGACAGCGCATAGATGGCAATCGTCGTTCGCGCCACGGGCACGCCCATCAGCGCGGCCGAACTTTCCGATCCGCCCAGCGCATAGACGTTTGATCCGAACCGCGTGCGATGGGCCAGCACGATCGCGGCAGCAAAGACCACCAGCATGATCATCCCGATGACTGTCAGCCGCCCACCACCGGGCATCAGGACATAGCTTTTGGACACCGTGGCATAAAACTCATGCTGGATCCCGATGCTGTCAGGCGACAGGACCGAAGCCCCGCCTCGCGCAAGGAACATTCCCGCCAGTGTCACGATGAAGCTTGGCACCCGCAGATAGTGGATCGCCGCCCCCATGATCGCCCCAAACAACGCTGCCACCACCAGCGCCACCGCAAAGGCCGCCAGCGGGTGCATCCCCACCCACATGATCAGCACGGCAATCAGAACCGTGGTAAACCCGATCACCGCCCCAACCGACAGGTCGATCCCGCCCGACAAGATGACAAAGGTCACCCCGACGGCGGCGATGCCAAGAAAGGCGTTGTCCGTCAGAAAATTCCCCACCACCCGCGTCGACAGCATCCCCGGATGCTGCGCCACGGCCAAAGCATAGGCGAACAGAAAGATCGCCGCGGTGGCGAGAAGCGGGCGCAGGCTGCGGTTCATTGTGATTTTCCGGCATTGCCACCGACACGGGGGCGGAAGATCCGCGCCGACAGCGGCGATTGAAGAACAAGAATGACGATGATCACGGCCGATTTGACCACCAGGTTGAACTCGGGCGAAAAGCCCGAAATCAGGATACCGGTGTTCATCGCCTGAATGATCAGCGCGCCCAGCACGGCCATGGGAATGGAAAACCTCCCCCCAAGCAGGGACGTGCCGCCGATCACTACGGCAAGGATCGCATCCAGTTCCAGCCACAGGCCTGCATTGTTGGCATCCGCCCCGCGGATATCCCCCGCAACGATCAGGCCCGCGATCGCCGCACAGAACCCCGCAAAGGTATAGACAATCAGCAACAACGCCCCCGCCGAAAGCCCGGCAAAACGCGCGGCGGACCGGTTCACACCAACCGCCTCGATCAGAAGGCCCAGCGCGGTGCGTCGCACTATCAGCGTGGCCAGAACCATTAACACAAAGGCTATCACCACCGGTGTCGGCAACCCAAGGATCGATCCTGTTCCGATGAATACCAGCATCGGATCGGCAAAGGTCACGATGGACCCTTCGGTCACCAACTGCGCCAGCCCGCGCCCAGCCACCATCAGAACAAGCGTGGCGATGATGGGCTGGATGTCCAGCACAGTCACCAGAATGCCGTTCCACAAGCCGCACAACAAGCCGGCCCCCAGCGCCGCCAGCACCGCCACCGGGGCCGAAACGCCCGAACTGACCAGCGTCGCCGCCACCGCGCCAGAGATTGCCATCACTGCACCCACGGACAGATCAACGCCCTTCGTCGCGATCACGGCGGTCATGCCGATGGCCAGAATGGCAACCGGCGCACCTCGGTTCAGCACGTCAATCAGACTGCCAAACAGGCGGCCATCCTGCCATGTGATCGTGAAAAAGCCCGGAAACAGCATCCAGTTGACCAGCAGCACCGCTGCCAATGCAATCACCTGCGGCCGCGTGAAAAAGCCATAGATCGGTCGCGCGCGGGGAAGGGGTGGTTGGCTGACGGGTCGGATATCGGCCGTTGGGCGGGTCATGCGCGGGCCTCCTCTGGCGTGCCGGCAATGGCTTCGACAATGGCATCCGGCGCGATGGCATCGCCCTCAAGCTCCGCCACCATCTCGCGGTCGCGCATCACGACCACGCGGTTGGAATAGGCCACCACTTCATCCAGTTCGGATGAGATGACGAACAGCGCCAACCCCTCCTCGCGCAGCCGGTTGATCGTGCGTACGATCTCGGCATGGGCGCCCACGTCGATACCTCGTGTCGGTTCGTCCAGGATCAGGAAGGTCGGATCAATCGCCAGCCACCGCGCAAGGATCACCTTCTGCTGGTTTCCCCCAGATAGCAGTTTGACCGGCATGTCATGGTTTGCCGCGCGGATATCCAGCGCCTCGGCATAGCGCCCCGCAAGTTCGATCTGTTCCTCGCGGTTCAGCGCCTTGAACCAGCCCAGCTTGGCCTGCAAAGCAATGATGATGTTCTCGCGCACCGACAGGTCGCCAAAGATACCGTCAATCTTGCGATCCTCGGGGCAAAAGCCAAACCCTGCCGCCACCGCCTGCGCCGGATTGCGCAGAGCGACGGGTTTGCCATCGACCAGAACTTCGCCCCCTTCGGCCCCGTCCACACCGAACATCAGCCGCGCCACCTCGGTCCGGCCAGACCCAAGCAGCCCCGCCACGCCCACAACCTCGCCTTCATGTACCGTCAGGTCAAAAGGCGGCATCCCCTTGCGTCCAATTCCTTTGAACTGCACCCGCACGGCCCCGCGCTGCCCGCCCGCCAGCGCCGAAGGCTGATGCGCAATCGCCATATCCTTGCCCAGCATCATGCGCACCACATCCGTGGTGTTCAGCGCGGCAAGCGGCTGTGTCGCGATCTTGTGGCCATTGCGCAGGATCGTCACCCGGTCGGCCAATTCAAAGACCTGATCAAGGAAATGGGTGATAAAGACGATAGCCAACCCTTCGGCCCGCAAACCGCGCACCACCTCGAACAGGCGCTGCACTTCATTCCGGTCAAGGCTCGCGGTCGGTTCATCCAGCACCAGCACCTTGCCCGACAATTCCACCGCCCGCGCAATCGCCACGATTTGCTGCACCGCGACCGAAAACTCCGACAATTCCGCCCGAACGTCGATATTTAACCCATATCGCGCCAAAAGTGCCCGCGCGCGCCGCCCGATCTCGGCCCGGTCGACAAGGCCGAACCGCGTGGGTTGGCGGCCCAGAAACAGGTTCTCGGCAACGGAACGGTTCGGCAGCAGGTTCACTTCCTGATACACCGTGCCAATCCCAAAGCTTTGGCCGTGCAGCGGATTGCGCAACTGGATTGGCTGCCCGTCCAGCAGCAGTTCCCCCTCATCCGGCTGATAGGCCCCCGTCAGGATCTTGATCAGCGTCGATTTGCCCGCGCCGTTTTCGCCCAGCAGGGCATGAACCTCGCCCGCATGGGCAGTGAAATCCACCCCATCCAGCGCGCGGTGCTGGCCAAAGACCTTGACGATCCCCCGCGCCTCCAGAACCGGCGCTTTGCCTGTGTCGGCCATGCCTGATCCCCCTTCAGTTCATCTTTGTTACTGTCCGCTTATCCCGCGGATAACGCAATTCCGCCGGGCAGGGGAAAACCCCGCCCGGCGGCACCCCGGGGAGGAAACCTAGTATCCGAGGCCTTTGCGACGGTCATATTCCCCCTGCGGATCGTCTGCCGGGGTATACAACTTCGACTCTGTGATGATGAACTTCGCCGGTTCGGTGCCTGCATCCCAATAGGCTTGCAGCGCATCAAAGGCCGGACCTGCCATGTTCGGCGTCAGTTCCACCGTGGCATTCGCCTCGCCCGCAACCATAGCTGCAAAGATATCCGGCACGGCGTCGATGGATACGACCAGAATATCCGATCCTGGCTTCAGCCCCGCATCCTTGATCGCCTGGATCGCACCTACAGCCATGTCGTCATTATGGGCATAGACGGCACAGATGTTCTTGCCGCCATCTTCGGCCTTGATGAACCCTTCCATCACTTCCTTGCCCTTTGACCGGGTGAAATCCCCAGTCTGGCTGCGGATGATGGAAAGGTTCGCCTTTCCGGCCAGCGCCTCTTCAAAGCCCTGCTTTCGGTTGATCGCGGGCGACGATCCGACGGTACCCTGCAACTCCACCACATTGCAGGCCTTGTCGCCTACCGCTCCGATCAGCCATTCACCTGCGACCCGGCCTTCCTTGACCTGATCGGACGCCACCGACGTCAGATACAGATCTTCCGGCGCCTCGATCCCGCGGTCCAGCAGAACGACCGGAATACTGGCCTCCTTCGCCTCGGTCAGCACTTCATCCCAGCCGGTCGCAACCACGGGGGCCACAAGGATCGCATCCACGCCTTGCGCCACGAAACCCCGGATCGCCTTGATCTGGTTTTCCTGCTTCTGCTGCGCATCGGCAAATTTCAGGTCGATTCCCCGCGCTTCCGCCTCTGCCTTGGTCACACTTGTCTCAGCCGCCCGCCAACCGGATTCCGATCCGATCTGCGAAAAGCCGATGACTTTCCCCTCCAGGCCCTCGGCCCAGGCTGTTGACAGCAAAAGGCTGCCAAGTCCCGCGCCAAGCGCGAGAGTGTTGATAAGCTTCATGTAATCCTCCCATGGATCCCGTTGCCACTCTCCTCAGGTGGCTGAATTCACGCTATCAAAAGTAATACTATATGCAACACTTCTGTATCTGGCCCGCTCCTACCGGCCCCACAGGACCATGCTGAATCAGCGCACCACTTTGGCCGATACACAGTTTTGTGAACTGTTTCAGACACCTGCCTCGCCGGACCAGATTTCGCAGTCATCTCGTCGCCAAATGGGCCCGGCCCTGTTCACCCGCCCACCATGACCGCGCGGACGCGACCAAAAAGGAAAAACCTGTTCGATCGCCCCTCCGATTCGCTTCGCTGACCGGCACATTGACAAACCGACAAAGCCAGTCGCGCTGACAACGCCGGTCCCTCTGACGTTGACAAGGCCAAGCCTCCAATCGTAGGCCAGACTCCTGCCACAAGGATGATGTCATGGAGCCTGCGGTTGAACTTGGTGGTCCCGCACCACAAGATGCGGCAACGTCGCTGATCTCGTTCATCGATATGGGCGGCCCCGCCATGTGGGCCATCGCGGCGCTTTCCGTGCTGACAGCCGCCCTGATCCTATGGAAGATCATGCGCCTGCTGTCCTTCGGCGCGTGGTCCGGCGGCCGTCATACCGCCGCCGCGCTCGACCTTTGGGCGCAGGGCAAATCAGCCGAAGCGCTCGCCGTTCTCTCCAGCCGCAAGTCGCATCGCGCCCGCCTCGCCCATGCCGTCATGCAATCCGCCCTCGACCCCGCAACCGACCGTGAGGCCGCCGAGGCCGAGGCTGGTCGCGTCGCCCGTGGTCTTCTGGCTCAGGCGCGTTCCGGCCTTCGCGGGCTGGAATTGGCTTCCACCATCGGCCCACTGCTCGGCCTTCTGGGAACCGTCACCGGCATGATTGCCGCCTTTCAAACCCTGCAAGAGGCAGGCGCGCGCGCCGACCCAGCCCTGCTCGCAGGCGGTATATGGGAGGCGCTCCTGACCACCGCTGCCGGCATGGCCGTGGCCATCCCGGCGCAGGTCGCGCTCACATGGTTCGAATCTGTCGTCGATGCTCTGCGCCATGATATGGAGGATGCCGCTACCCGCATTCTACACGGTTCGCGTCAAACCACCCCCTTCCGTCAGGCCGCCGAATGATCCACTTTGGTGATGCCCCCCGCGCGCGGCGGCGTCCGAACCTGACGCCGATGATCGACGTGGTCTTTCTGCTGCTGATCTTCTTCATGTTGGCCTCGCGCTTTGGCGTCGACCGAGCCGTTCCTCTTTCCGTCGCGGGCGGCGCGGGCGAATACAGCGGCCCGCCGAGGTTGGTCGAACTAACCCCAACTGGACTGACGCTGAATGGTATCCCTGTCACATCTGAAAGCCTCGCCGCTGCACTCGCCCCGCTGATGCAATCCCCGAATGACGCGATCATATTGCGGGCTCGCGAAGGGGCCGATCTTCAGGCACTGGTCGGGGTGATGGACAGGCTCGGCACCGCTGGTCTCACCCGGCTTGTACTGGTGGAATAGGCGCATGGATTTTCGCGATCCGCCCCGCCGCAAGCCCGAAGAAAACCTGCTGCCGATGATCAACGTCATCTTCCTGCTGCTGATCTTCTTCCTGATCTCTGCCCGCATGACCACCTCGGAACCTTTCGCCGTCAGCCCGCCCATAGCAATGGTGAAGGCCGAGGCGCAGGGTGATTTCACCCTCTACATCGCTTCTGACGGCCTCATTGCCTATCGCGACGCGCAGGGAGACGCCGCCCTTGCCGCCATTGCAGCCAGCCGCGCCGAACACTGCACCAGCGCTGATTGCACAACCACCCCGCCGCGTCTGACTTTGCGCGCCGACAGCGCACTTCCCGCCCAAAAGCTTGCCGCGCTTCTGCCGCGCTTGCCCGCACTTGGCTTTGACGGGATCGAACTCGTCACCATTGCAGGCGTTGGCCAATGACCGGCGCGCGCCTTCAAGCCGCCCTCGCACTCACGCTCGCGATAGGTCTGCATCTCGGCGCCTTTGCCCTACGCCCCGGCCCTGCCGGCGCCTCTGGCAGTGGGGCAGGGGGGAACGACCTCATCTCGCTTCAAGCGTCAGCCCCATCCGTCGCGGCAATGGTTGCCGCGTGGGATGCGCCACCGGAAACTCCCGCAGTCGCTCCACTCTCCGAACCACCGCAGTCTGATACAGCGCCCGCCCTTCCCCAACTGTCCGACGTTGCACCAACCTTGCCTGCAATCGCGCCCATGTCTGAACTCGCGGCCGAACCTGACAGCCCCCCGCAGGCTGATCCGACGCCCTCCCCACCCCCACCTGCCGTAAAGCCCAAGCCACGCCCGCAGCGCAGTGAAGAAGCAGCGCCTGCCAAACCTCGCACTCCGCCAGCCGCGCCCTCCGACGGTATAGCCGCTCAGACCGCCAGCGGCACAGGCGGCGGTGCGGTGGCGGGCGACGCCGGGCAGGCGCAAGCGCCCTCCCTTTCACAGGGCAAGCTTGACGATCTCACCGCAACTTGGGGCGCATCAATCCGCGCGCGCATCGAAAAGCGCAAACGCTATCCCTCTGCGGCCGACGGGGCATCCGGAACGGTCACAGTGCGCCTGACCATCGCCCGCTCCGGCGCGCTGACTGGCCTGTCCATCGTCGGATCATCCGGCAACCCTGCCTTGGACGAGGCGGCGAAAAAGGCGGTGCGCAGCGCAGGCCGTTTCCCCGCCGCCCCAAAAGGACTGCCGCAAGACAGCTACAACTTCACCCTGCCCATGCGCTTTTCGCGCTAGGGCTGGGTGCTCCGCTGCGTGTTGTACAACTGCATGAACATCAGACGCCGCGTACGCGATACCGTCGCACTGTCGCCGTTCACCATCTGCAGGATGATCTGGCCATTCGCTTCGTCCTTCACGGACTCAATCGCCGAAAAGGCCACCCATTGGGACCGGTTGATCTGCACCCCGTGCCGCCCGTCATGCAGCGTGTCAAGATCCGACAGTTTCGCCCGCACCATGCTACGGCCTGTACGCGTAACAACGTTCAGATAGTGATCCTCGGTCCGTACCGACTGGATGTCTGCGATGGAAAACCTCCGATCGGCGATACGAACAATGGCCCCATGCTGGGCTTCCGTTCGGGGTTCGTCTTCGGTTTCCGGTTCGGCTTCCGACTCCGTTTTCACGACAGGCGCAATCGCGGTCTCTTGCCATGTGTCCTGCAGGATACTTGCCGTATCGTCTCGTGGCAGCAGCGTAGGCCGATTGCCTCGCACCAGCGACGCCAGAGGATGGTTCGGAACCACATACTGCACATGCATGACGTCCATCAGCATGATCACCATCATGTCCCGTGTCAGATCCGTCAGGGTATTGGGCAGCGTTTTCCAATCCCCGGCTTGCAGCAGTTGCACCACAGATTGTTCGGTCAACTCAGCCAGGACAATGATCGGCAGCATGAGAAACGGAGTATAGATGCGGCGCAGAATCCCGCGCCGAAACAACGTCAACGCCCAGCCGCCCAGAAAGATGAAGCCGGAAAGGATAGTCAGCGCTGTCGCCAGCCACATGACAGGCAATTGCCACCCGACCAGAAGCTGCGCGTCGTCGCTCTGATCCATGAGCGTATAGATGCCAAGCGCCAGCATCACAAAACGCAAAAAGGTGGGGTGAAGGCAGTAATCCGTGGCCGAATCGCTGCGAAGCCAAAAGCTCGTCCCAAAGGTGGAAACCACCTGCGCCGGGGAAACAGTTTGATTCAATTCACTCATAGGCTACCTGCACTCCACTCAACACAACCCACAGTTCGCAATCTTGCCGATCATCCGTGATCAAACTGCAAGATTGGCACCGAAACACTCGCGCCACACTCGGCTTAACCTTTGTAGCCGCCTTCGCGCAATACGATTCGCGCCAACCTCAATGCCAAGAACCGCAGTTTGGGGCCAGAAAACGCCCTTTACGCATATCGGAAACAATAGTCTGCCGCCAACCGCCGCTGACGCGAGTCGTAAGGCGCGTTTCGCGCCAACTTAGAGTCGCCAATCGCACCTTCTGACAATTCCCCGAAATAACCGCCGCTTGTCGACTGAAAGAGCCTCAATTTGCGAAGAAACCACTAACAGTGTCCGGTGTATCGGTCTTTGACGGCTGCTCGTCTTTTCCGGTGCGCTGCGGTTTTCATCCCTATGTCCTGGTGTTTGGACAGGGGTGGAAAGGGGGCCCGCGGCGGCATCTGGAAAGCTCAGGCGCTCAGTTTGAGGGGACCAAGTGTTTTTAACCAGTAAAGGCAGCTGCCATGCCCTCGTTCACGTCTGCTCACGCATGCCCTGTGTCCGGCCCGCTCCCAAATCCGGCGACATCACTGGACCGTGACTGCGCCACTTACCACCTTCTTCAACAGGCTCGTTCTGATGGAAAGGTCGGTGCCTGCGCACCTGACCGGTCAGATCGCTCCTTTTCCCATTTTTCCCACACAGTGCTGCGCCGTCGCGCAACGCATACCTGGAAAATGCGAGGCACCCCGCTGGGCCTGCCCGCTTTAGGCGCGGCAATGGCCGCGGACCGGGCGGCGAACGCAAACAACAGTCTTGATTTCGAGTGCAGCAAAGGAGCGGTCAAATGACCATCTATTACATCGTTTCCGGCAACCCTGCTGTTCTCGACCCCGGCAATGTCAACGGCTACCCGCAACTGCAGACGGGCGTTATCACGGCGCAGTCCGGTGACCAGTTCGTCATTGATGGTGGCTTGCAATCGTCCCTGACGATCAATGGCGCGACGGATTTCTCGGTCACGATTGACCAGAACCTGAATTCCAGCAACGTCGTCGGCGCGCATGCGATCACTTTCGGGTCGGGCAGCAACGTCACGGTCAACGTTGCGCCCGGTGTCGATGCAGACATGCTTCGCATCAACAGTGTCGGCGACTCGCTCACCGTGAATGCGGGCGATGGGTCGACACTTGGCATCGTCACCGCCCCGGCGACAGACTCCTACGTGATCAACGGCGGTGACAATGTCACGGTCAACGGCGCCATTATCGGCTCCAGCACGAACTCCACAATCACCATGGGTGACGGTGCAAGGTTCAACAGCACAGTCAACCTCGACGGGTCCGGTACCCTCACCAACAACGGTCAGCAGACGATTCAGGTTGGCGACAATGCCAACTTCGCCTTCAGCCCCAGCCTCGGCGGCAGCTTCACCCACAACACCGTCATCACCGGCGCTAACGGCAACATCAACGGCTCTATCTTCATGGGCGGCAGTGGTCGCCCCAATATAGACGGCGACACTTCTGATTACAGTGCCACCATCCAACTCGGCAACGGCACGACGGTCCGCGATGACATTGCAGTCGGTGGTGGCTATGGCGATATGATCGTCGCCTTGGGCGATGACACGTCTGTCCGCAACATTGCCATGGGCGGGTCCTTCCTAAACGGCGGTGTCGTCGTCGGAGACAATTCCAGCGTTGCCAACATTTTCATGGGCGGGTCTTCCTCGCGTCTCTGCCTCGGCCTTGATGATGGCACGACACTTTCCGGTGTCGTCGCCATGGGCGGGTCGCTCAACACCCAGATCGTCACGATCGGCAACGGCGTCACCATCGACGGCTATATCGCTCAGGGCGGCGCCGGGAATGACAACTACGCCACGGTCGGGAACGATTTCACGCTCGGCCAATATTGGGCCGGGTCCACTTCCGGCACCGAATACGTCCGCATTGGCGACAACTGGGATGTCGGGCTTTACATTCAGCTTCAAGCCGGGAACGACAACATCTCCCTCGGTGCGGCGGCACCGGGCACCACGGCCACGGTATATGGTAGCATCGGCACCGATGGCATCTCCGTCTCGGCTCCGGTCGGCCGTGAGGCGGCCTTTGCAGCCGCCGCTAGCAGCGCAGGTTGGACGCAGAACGCGGATGGTACCTGGTCCTCCAACGGGTCCAACCTGACATTCAACGGCGTCACCTATCGGGAATTCGAAGGCGATGCGATCACCCCGCCGGAACCGGATTGCCCGATCATCGACATCATCAATGATGATTCCAACGGTATCGTCGATGGCGCCGAAACCGGCGAACTGATGAATCCCGGCTATATCGACGCCCAAGGCGACGAGATCGACGGCGCCGATGGCGACAACGATGTGATCGAAGGCAATGGCGGCAATGACACGATCAATGCGGGTGCCGGCAATGACAGCATAAACGGTGGCACCGGCAATGATCTGATCAATGGCGGCATCGGGTCGGATGCAGCGTCCGGCGGGGCTGGCAATGACACGATTGATGGCGACATCGGCAATGACAGCCTCTTCGGCAATGAGGGCCGCGACAGCCTGCTCGGTGGGCAAGGCAATGACGTGCTCGACGGCGGGGCCGAAGCCGATACGCTCGTGGGTGGCGAGGGCAGGGATCAGCTGACCGGCGACACCGGTGACGACATCCTCGACGGTGGAGACGACGCCGACACGCTCGTCGGCGGGGTGGGCAACGATAGCCTGGCGGGCGGCAACGGAAACGACCTGCTGCAAGGCGACGCGGCAACAGAAGGCACGGTCACGACCGACGTCACCAATACTATAACACCGGTCCCCGGTGCAGATCGCACGGTCCTTGTCTGGCAGCTTAACCAGATCGCCTTGACGAATGCCCCGGGCAACGACAACCCGTTCGAAAACGACACTAACGGTGACAGCGATGTCGTGGGTTCCACCTTCAGGATCAACCCGACTGCAATCCCTCTGACGGTTGGCCTTGATGACAACGACTCCAACTTCAACGATGGCGATACGAGCCAGGTTCTTAACCAGACCACCACGATCAACGGTATCACCGAAGGTGCAGGCAAGCGGCTGACACCGGAATACTCCTACTCGGTCCGCTCTTCTTCCGGCGAGATCATCAACATTTATGCCGTAGAACTGCAGGGCAATCGGACCGTCGGCTTCCTTTCCGACAAGCCGATGACCGTAGGCGAAACCTATACGTTCCTTGGCCGCACCTCGACCCATCCCAGCACCGGATACGACAACCTCGCCACCACGTGGGAAACCACTACGACGGTGACGCCGCCGGCTGGCAATGACACGCTCATCGGCGGGTCTGGCGACACCATCCTGGGCGGCGGCGGTGCCGACACAATCGTGATCGATGCGGCGGCCACGGACTCTGCCGGAACCACCCTTGCAAACATCGCTGTGAATGGCGGGACCACCGGCACCGACAGCGACACCCTTGATCTGCGGGCCTACAGCTTCTACCGCGATCTGGCGCAGACACCCGATGCGGATGGGGATTCCACCTCTGGCTCGGTTGTCGTGATCGATGCGAACGGTGCTGTCCGCACCGTCACCTTCACCGAGATTGAAAACCTCCTCCTCCCGCCGCCGGAACCGACGAGCAATGGCATCGTCGAAGGCCGTGAAACCGGCGAGGAGATGGACCCCGGCTATATCGATGCCGATGGGGATGAGATCGACGGCGGGGATGGGCCGAATGACAGCATTCAAGGCAACGGCGGCAATGACACGATCAATGCTGGCGTTGGCGATGACACGGTCTCTGGCGGCACTGGCAATGACAGCATCACTGGCGGCGCTGGGAATGATAGTGTTGCAGGCGACGAGGGGTCTGACACCCTCGCTGGCGGTGCGGGCAACGATCAGCTGATCGGCGGCGCGGGCGATGACGACATCGCTGTCGGCGGCGCAGACACGGCCACGGGCGGCACGGGCGATGACGTCTTCACGCTCGACGGCACCGATCCTGCGACCAATATCAACGCCTCCATCGATGGCGGCAGCGACGGCACGTCGGGCGCACCGGATGATGCGGCCAACGGCAACGCGGGCGATGTGCTGGACCTGTCGGCAGGAACGACCGGCCAAGTGGTCACCTATGCGGCCAACCCGGAATCCGGCACCGTCAACGGGCTGGACGCCGATGCAGGCACCGACCTTGCCTTTGCTGAAATCGAACGGGTTCTGACCGGTTCCGGCAATGACACGATCAATGGTGGCGGTTCCACCGGCCCCATCGTCGTGGATACCGGTTCGGGCAATGACTCTGTCGCAGGCGGGTCGGGCAATGACACCATCGCCGC
>JAESGA010000052.1_pt1 | contig 68905 bp, 55 predicted proteins | sample 9269521 | NCBI WGS metagenome assembly JAESGA01 (sample SAMN14514842, study PRJNA621658) | algae metagenome | isolation source: Aphanothece saxicola GSE-SYN-MK-01-06B and co-occurring heterotrophs from... | place: USA: Grand Staircase Escalante National Monument, Utah | collected 2006-04-15 | reverse complement strand
ACAATTCGCGCAGCCGCTCCTCCATATCGAAGAACCCCGCCTGCCGAACCATCGCCTTCCCCAACGCCGATCCGCATCAGTGAATCAGCCGAACGGCATCACGGCCAGGGGTTTCTGGAGGTGTCCACCTGTTCGCGGAAACGCCATGGTGTATCGGCCAGCTTCCTCGCGCTGGCATCCTCTTTCTTTTTCTTGGTGGCTCGATCGCCACCTTTGCCCCTTGTGCTAGATTCCCCATTTCCGGCCGCGATGCGAGATGCTTTAACCAACGCAACCCGTTCGGCGACAGGATGCAGCCTCAACGCTTCCTGGGCCTCTTCATCAGAAATCCAGAGACATGCGCGAGGCGAGCATTCAATGAACTCAGTGGATCCATAAAGCGGTCGTATAAAGCGCGATGCACCCGGCGCTAAGTTGATGATTTGACGCGCTTCAGCATTTGAAAAAATTAATGCCGCGCCATAATAGGGATGATTCCCGAACTGCATCGGATTCATACCCTGCATCGGATCCGACGTCGGCTTGATCTCGATGTTGGCGGCAGGAACAAGATAAGCGTTTATGTTCGCCACATCCTTGCGCTCAACAGTTTTCGCTCCAGCGTCAGCGATCGAATAAAGTCGCCTCGTAAGGCCAACAATATTCGAAATGCCAACAATTACCACGGTCACGCCGGCGTTATGGCTTGCGAGGTTGGACCAATTAAAGGATGTGTGCGCGAAGGCAATCTTACTGCCTGTTGCGAAAATCACGGGCCAGAGGTTTGGGACGTGCTGACCTTGGCAAATTGAATTCGTAGCCACAAACGCAGCCGTCGTCTTTGTTCGGGTCCCATAGTCTGCGGCCTTGATAAGCCATCCAGACACATAGTCTAACGACTTCCAATTCTTTATCCGTCCACCCAAAAGTGCGGCAAGGTCATGCTTTTGTTCTTCTGTTTGTTTCTTGCTGCCAAGATAGGGTGGGTTTCCACAAATATAGGTTTCGCCCCCGTCCTTTTCGAAGTCGATCTGCGCCTGATCTAGCGGCGTCGAGAACAAGTCGTCCGCTTGCAGCTTTACGCCCGTACCTGTCGGCGGGCAGACGCTCAGCCAATCCAGGCGCAGCGCATTGCCGCAGATGATCCAGTTCTCGGCTCGCAGTGGCAGAAAGTCCTGTAAGGCTTCCTTCTGGCCACGATAAAGGACGTCGCCTTGGTACTCGGCGATGATGAGGGCCAGCCGCGCGATCTCCGCCGGAAAATCACGGAGTTCAATGCCGCGGAAGTTGGTGAGCGGGATCTCCGTCCGCCGGTCTGCCTCGCCACGGAGCCTGTTGATCTCAGCCTCTATCGCCCGCATTTCCTTGTAGGCGATCACCAAAAAGTTGCCCGAGCCGCAGGCTGGGTCGAACACCCTGATCCTTGCCATTCGGTTCCGCAGGTTGAGCAGCTTGCGCGGGTTGTCCCCAGCCTCAGCCAGCTTGTCCCGCAGGTCGTCCAAGAAGAGCGGGTTCAGCACCTTCAGGATGTTCGGCACGCTGGTGTAGTGCATGCCGAGCGCGCCGCGCTCCTCATCCTCCGCGACGGCCTGGATCATCGACCCGAAAATGTCCGGGTTGATCTTCTTCCAATCCAGGCTGCCGATATGCAGCAGGTAAGATCGCGCGATCCGGCTGAAGCGCGGCACGTCCGGGCTGCCGGAGAACAGGCCGCCATTCACATAGGGGAACGCATCCGCCCAACGCGGGATGCCCGCCGCTGTCCGGTCGGCGATCTTCACGTTCATCGCCCGGAAGATGGTGCTGATCACCTCATGCGTGTTCGAGGAGTCCGAGGCGCTCATCGTCTGCACCGTCGACGCGAAGAGCTTCGGCGTGCGGAAGATGTCGGTGTCCTCCGCGAAGAAACAGAAGATGAGCCTCGCCATGAAGTGGTTCATGTCCGGGCGCCGGGCTGCGGTGCCCCACTCGGGGTTCTCCTTGAGCAGTTGGACGTAGAGCCGGTTCAGGCGGCCCGTCGCCTTGATGTCGAAGGAGCTCTCCCGGATCTGCTTGACGGTCGTAATGCCCGCCAACGGGAGGAAGAAGCCGAAGTGGTCCGGGAACTCGCGGTAGGTACAGGCGACCGTCTCGCCGCTCGCCAGGTCCTCGGCCTCGAAGCTGTCGCCATCGGTGGCGAGGATGAACTTCGCCTTGCCCCGCGACGTCGCCGGGCTCGCCTTCAGGGCTTGCAGAGTCGCCGTGACCTGGCCGGGGTCACAGGTGGCGATGTGGATGTTGTTGGTCTGCAAGACGCCGCCGAGATCGGACTTGTTCGACGCCCCGCCGCGAAGCCGCTTGAGCGTCGTCTCCTTGTTCCCGAAGGCTTCCAGGAAGGCGTAGGCGAACTCTGCGCGGTCGAACGGCTTCTCGGCGAGGGCAGAGACAGCTTCCTCAATCTCAACGGCGTTCATTCGATCCCCTGTTCGATCCCCGTCTACCGACCACGCTCGTCAGATCGGCGAGGCAGCTGTCCATTCGCGTGAAGGTTCACGGGCAGGTAGGGGAGAGCCGCCGGTCAGAAGCCGATCAACTGCGGCCTGCAGGCGGCGGAAGAAGTCCTGCTGTTCAGTCGCCATGCCCGATTCCCCTAACGCGCGTGTAACATGCCACAATGCAGGGGCTTTCCGCCACCTGCCTGCCCATCCGACTCGCCCCTCTTCTTCGGACGCCGGCCGTGCCACTGAGCCGGTTCCCATTCGCTTCGGGAGCGGCTTAACCTGAGTCCCTTCAGTCACGTGGGGCGATGGCTATCGCCGGCCTGCGCCGGCAGGAGGGGAATGATGGGGCGGGCGAAGACGTGGAATACCAACTGGAGCGGGATCAAGGTGGTTGATCGGAAGGCGAAGCCGCGCATCGCATCCGTGTCCGACGCGCATGTTGTCTATGTCGCGCGCGGCAGCATCCGCGGAGCCCCGTTCGCCGATGCCCACTTCGTGGTGGCCGGGCCGGCACTGAAGCGCGGGCGGTATGGATCAAAGACGAGGGTGGAGGTGCAATGCCTCTGGCACGGCCGGAAGCCGAAGGTCACCTGGATGAACGTGACCTGCGCGACGCCGCCCGTTGAGAAGGTGGGCTATACCGGAGAGGTGATCACCGATTTTCGGTGACGCGGCCCTGCTGCCGGAGATCAGGCAGGGCGGCGGCCTCACGGGGATGGATCGGAGGACCGTCGCTCATCGGCGGCGCTCATGGGCGCCTGCGCCGCCGGGCCTGACGCCCGGCTTGCAGCGACACCAGCAAGAATCTGCCTGACCATGAGGGCGATGAGGGCGTCTCGCTCCTCACGGGTGGCGTTTCTGGGGATGGTGAACTCTTTCATGCAGCTATTTATGCCGCCTGCCGGATCTTGCGGGCCTATCCCGACTGCACCTGATGCACGTTGATCACGTTCTCCCTGCCATACTGCCTTTCCAGCAGCAGCTTCGCGTGGTTCCAGTTGTCGGCTTGCACCGTCACCTTCTGCAGGCCGCTCGCCCCGAGCTTGATCGTCGCCTCGTACGTGTTCATCGCCATCGTCCGTGTCCCATTCATCTGCGGCGGCAGGCGAGCGCGATCTCCGATCGCGCTGCCCGGTGTCGGTGGATCAGCCCTTCGCCGGCTTGGCCTTCGCCGCCGTCACCGCGCTCTCCATCGCCGCGTCCAGCTCGCCCGCCTTCACCGCCGCGATGAGCGTGTTGAGCGCCTCAGGCAGCTGGGCCGCCTGCGCGATGCTGATGGCCCGCTTCCCGCGCGACAGCTCGATCTGCTTCGCGCCGTAGCGCACGACGAGGCTCAGGCCGTCGCCGTCCTTCCACCACCAGGGCCGCACCTGCTTCTCGCGCTCCACGCGCGTCTTGGTGCCGTCGCTGTCGCGCGTCCAGGCCGGCTTCATCACGACGTATCGCTTGCCTTCGGCCTGCGCACGGGCGAGCGCGAGCTGCTCCTCCAGCTTCACGATGAGCTTGGTCCGCCGCTGCTCGACGGGCGACTGCTTTGCCGGGCGCTTCAGCTGCGTGATGTTGAGCTTCGACAAGTGGCTCACGGCATTCTCCTTCTATCTCTGCCGCCGGCACTGTGTTGTCGAAGAGGACGTGTTCCTACCGAAAAACGGCCGTTCACGGCGCCTCGCGATGCGGATTTCTCGGTCGCCCATCGCGCGGAATGACGCTATTGCATGCCGATCGGCATCGCGGGTCTGTCCGCGCTGACGAGTAAGAAGATTGCGCGGCGCAGCGGATCGCGCTGATCTTCGTGTGGCTCTGCGCTAGGCGCTCTAGCAGCGCGCGATAGCGCGGTGCGCTGCGCTCCGCACCCTACGTAGCGGGCGGCCCGCTGCGCCCTGCTTGCGCAGCGCCGTAGCGCGGCGCTGCGCGGGCTGTCCAGTTCGCCCTAGAGCCACTCCGCCAACTCCACCACCCCGTACACTTGGGCAAGGTCGCGGAGCCTCGAAGCATACGTCGCGCTGATCGGCCGACAGAGCGCCACATAGTGCACGACGGCGGGCCGGCAGCGCGTTCCGTACGCCGCGAGCAGCGGCCCGAACCCAGCGGCATCATGCCAGGTGAGCGCGGCGCTGCGCTGCAGCCAGAGCTCAAGCATCTCATCGGTGACAGCGGCGCCGGTGCAGCTCAGCCTCTGCGATAGCCGCATGCGCTCAGGAATGTCGGACAGCGACCTGACAACCAACCATGCGGCCCAAACGTCCGGAAATGCTGCGAGCACGGCGAGCCTCGCCTCCTCTGAATATGTCGCTGGCTGCCGTGTGCCGATCGAGGCGAGCAGGTTGAGGTAATCCTCGATCGCCCGCGTCGTCACCACCGGTTCCTGGTCGTCGGCGGCAGCTGCGCGCCCGCACCTGGTGGATTTTGCTCCTTTCCGTTCGACCTCCATGCACAACGACGAAACCGGCGCGAGGCTGGCAGCTTCTCGTGACCAAGGGCTGAGCATTCCCTCCTGCACGAGAAACGGGACCGTCCAAGCGACACGAAGATCTTCGCGTCGTGGGCCGCGTCCAAGCATCCCCGCCAGGTAGGAAAGGCCAAGGGCCTCGTGGCAATACAGACACACGACGGTGCGCCTCCCCTCGTTGCACGCGTGCTGCTACTTTCACGCTGCGCCACTGGGCAAGACCTGCGGCCGACCGCGTCAGCTTGTGCGCGCGTCGATCCTCTCGCCGGATCAAGGGGAAGGGCGCCAATCTAAATCGTCTCTTTGCACCGATGGCGCCGCCACTTAGGTTGCCACGCCGACGCGGAAACCAGATGGCGCCTCGAAGCTTCATGGCGACGACGTAGACTGGCATGCGCTCTCCATTCGGCGCCAATGATGAGAGAACGCCACGAGAGCAATCAACCGCGGTGGAGGCGATATCTCGACGCGGCGCAAGCCCCGCATGCCCCAGCCGACGTCGGAGGTTCATCGTGCTTCAAGGCAGGCCCTCAATCCGCTTCGCTAACGACGGTCGCGGATGGCAATGCGCGTCGCGGCCTGTACTCGCTCGCTGTTCGCCCGGGATTTCGCTTCATCCACACCCGCTGAGCCCGCGCTCGGTCGCCCTCCTCCTTCGTCGTGTGGTTCCGAGGACGCCCCGGGGGTCGACGAGGTGGCGACACGTCATGCTCGACGATCTCGGCCCCGGGCGCCTTCTCTTGGATGTACTGGCAGGCGAGACGGCCGGGCACGATCGCATCCACGTCACCATGCCGGTCGGGTGAGCGCGCCGCTGTGCGGAAGACGGTCTGGTAGGCGTGGGAATGGTAGTACTCGTCCGCGATGTCGTCGGCGCTGTGGCCACGCCACCGGATCAGCTCGTACTTGTCCGGCACGGGCAGCAGGCTCGGCATGAACGCGACGTGCCGATAGGCCGAAAAGTCATTCCTGCCGTGCAGCACGACCTTCACACGCAGGCCATTTGGCTCGAAGAGGTGATCATTCGTCCAGGCGTCGTTCGCCGAGTAGATGAAGGGCTGACCTTCGAACTCGCGGGCGATGAGTTGCTCAAGCGCGCGCTCTGGAGTCGCCACACCTTCCAGGTCTGCGCCGTATCGTGCTCCCCCTGTCTTCGCATATGCGCTCCAACGGTCGATGTTCATGCAGTGCAGGCGCAGGCCATGACCGTCGTGCCGCGTGACGCGAAGATCTGAGGCCAGATCGCCGTCGGGCACGAACTCTGCGCCGGCATTCCGCCATACCTTGTAGAGCAGGCGGTCGGTGAGGCATGCGCTGCTCAGCGTGACATCCAGGCCCTCGTTTGCGAACCAGGGCTTTGCTTCGACCCAGAAGACCAGCACGGCCGCTCGATCGCGGTCTTCCCTGCACTGGCTACGCCCGATTCCGCTTGTCACTATCTTGTAGATGTTGGTTTTGACGTAGATGGCCCACCGCTCAGGATGGAGTAGGTACCGTACAATCCTGTGCAAACGCTCCTCGCCATCATCGATCTCGCTCAGCATGCGTTCGAGCTGCGTGCGTCCTCCGTAAACCAACCTAACCTTGCTGAAGGCCTCGTCGGGCGTTTCGAGTTCAAGGTATCGGGTCAGCGTGTCATACGTGCGTGGCACTCTAAGCCTGATCTCCGCGACTGGGTCGTAAACCTCATCGACGAAGAACTTCCAATCGTGCCGCCCCATCCAGTTCGGGCACTCGTTGAAGGTCTTGTGTGTGGTGAACAGCACTGCTCCTTCGCGCGGGCTCAGACTGGTGAATACGTCGTCCAGGCGAGCGCCGACGGCCCGCTGGTCGTCGCCCGCGCCGCTGTAGACCTTCAGCACCGGGTAGGCCTCCTCAGCGAGCCTCGTCGCGTCGCCGTGCTTCTCGTCAATCACCGCCCGCGTTGGCAGGCTGATGCTCACGCGCCGCCCGCTCCGGGCTAGCGCATCTGCTTGCTTGAGGATGGCGTGCGTCTTTCCCGCGCCCGCTATCGCATCCAAGATCTTGATCATGTTGTGTCCTCCGACTGCCCTGTTTCGTCCTGGGCGTGATGGAGGCGCGGCCATCGGCGGTGCTGCTGGCTGAAGGAAGCTTCAGTGCTCCTGCCAAGAACATCGGCGCCACCAACTTGGCGCCTCTCATCAAGGGTATTTATCGAGCGACTGGTTCTACCGCCGTCCGCGAACCAAAATTTCTTGGTGCCGTGCACCTTTCCCCGATGTGCGGGAAAATACATAAAGATGCTTATGCAATTTCATGCACATTGTTCGTCCAGGGGCTGCTTCGCGCTGCGGCCGATGCGCGAGGCGATGAGCCGGAGGCGAATGAGCCGAAGGGCGCGGTCGCATGATCGACGCGCAGCGGCGATCACCGAACAGACGAAGGGCGATGGGAGACGGATGGATTGGCCGCGCTGCGCGCGTCCAGCGGTCACGCCTTCGCCGTCGAGGCCTGACGGCCACTCCGCTTCGGCGCGTCGCGCTCCCTTCGGCTGCTGTTCGACGAGGCGAGGCCTCGACCCCTGATGCGCGAACCGTCATGGCACATGGTGCGGGAGGGTGCACGGCGCCTAGTGCAGGATGGACGGAGACTTGCACTCCACGCCGCGACGGCCACTAAATATCCCAGCAGGGATCATCCCTGTGAAGCCGGTCCTCTGAGCCGACGGAGCGCGGCGGGATTCGTCCCCCGCCGCGCTCACCCTTGAGCCACTCAACTCAGTACTCCGAAGGCAGCAGCATCACCCACCGGTTCTCCTCCGCGATGAGCCAGATAGTGATCTCGTCCAACGGAAAGTCGGTGTAGTCGACGTCCTGCGTGATGATAGGTTCCTCGGTGTTGCCGTCTGTCATGGCGAGCGTGGCGCGTCGCGTAGAGGGATCGACCGTCAGGCGCCACACCTGGAAGGGCTCGGCGCTAGCTCTGCTATCGTGGCCGTAGCTGGCGACGGCATCGGTGAGCCAATGCGCTCCGGCTGCCTGAGAGAGGAAGGTTATGCCCTCCGTCATGAGCACGGAGCGGATCACGCGGTGGCGGGTCAGCGATGCGCTTCCCGTGAATTGCGCGAGATGAGCACTGAGTTCGTGTGCCTGCATGCGGGCCGCCTCCTTCGCGGCCCGCGAGCAATAAGCATCATTTTCAGCATGCGTCGGCCAGAAACCTGCCGCGAAGCATTGGGTGGCTTGAGCGGCTCAAGCCACCCTGAGTGTTGGGCTCAGTAGAACGCTCTGTCGTCGTCGCCGGGATCGTTGACGGCAGCCTGATTGTGCTTGAGACGCGCGAATGTCCGAGCGAACTTCGCCAGCGCGCCGTCCGTCCCTGCCTTGATCACCTCCTCGATCGCCTGAACGGCAATCCCGACGTGAGGTGCGACCGTGTGCATCTGGCTCACGTTCTCGCCGTCGAAAACTCGGTTGGCGAGCGCGATGCCGAAGCAGAGTGCAGCGAGGTTGTGGTGCGCGTGGTAGACGTTGCTCAGTTCGTCCCAGTGTCGCGAGCGACCCAGCTGGAGCGGCACGCAGAAGTCTCCCAGCGTCATTCGGTCGCCCAGGGGGCTCGGCCAGGGCCACCGGATCGGGCTGCCCACGTGGTTGGGATGATCCAGAGCATCGACCGACCCCATCTCCATCCTGGATGCCCCGAACTTCGGTAGCGTGTAGACCCTGCCGAAGCGAAGCATCTTGAACGGGCTCGCCGTGTCGAAGCTGATGCGCAGGCGCGGGTTGATGTGCCGGTTGATCGCGCGCTGCAGGGCCGTGAGTAACACCGCCACATCCAGCTCGCACGTGCCGAGCACGTGGATCCAGTCCCGATCCTCAAGCAGGTGCTCGCGGGCCATGAGGATGATCCGGCGGCACAGAGCATGGACGTCATGCCGGAGTGCCCCTGCGAAGGCCCAGCCCTCGAAGGGGTATCCCTTCACGGCATTGTACCAGGCATCGGTCTGCGGGAGGTCGTTGCCGTGCAGGACGTTCAGAAGGCGCACCGCGCCCGGCGTCCGGTTCTTCACGAAAAAGTCCAGGTTGCCCAGGGTGGTGTCCAGGCAGTCCCTAAAGGCTGTGAAAGGATAATCGAAGTTGCGTTTCAGCAGCGGCCCGGTCGGCACGTCGAGCGTCATGCCATAGTCGCCGTGCCGCTCCATCCAGCGGAGGATGCTGAGCATCTGCGCGTCGCTGTTGATGTGCAGCAGCCCGCTTGCGATTTGGAAGCCTCCCGAGTCGCAGATGAGGCGAGTGCGCTGCCGATCTCGGGTGGTGATGATGCAGGCGGCACCTTGTGTTAGGGCCTGCCCCGCGGAGCTCATGACATGGCTGATCCGGAACAGGCTGTTGGCAGGGTCGAGGAAGTTGAGATCGGACGCCTGAATGCCGTTGGGCAGCGACCGGCGCCATGCGGCCTTAAGCACGCCGGTGGCGTAGGCCGGACTGACGGACGGCACATAAACCGCCTGATCGGCCGGCGTCGGGTCTGCGTCGAGGCGGCTCAGAGGCGAAGGATAGGGATATGAGGAAGCGGCGCGCGAACGCGCGGTGTCGTTGTCACTCATGGTGACCTCCATAATCAGCGTTGTTGCAGGTAACCGGGGCGCTGCTGCGCCCCGGTTCAGGGCGTTGTCAGGCCGGGACCGATGCGGTCTCGGCGACCAGCGAGGGCGGTGCCGCCATCTGGCGGAACCGGGTCGCGAGCAGTCCCCCGCCCGTGGAGAGGGCCGGCAGGAAGATCGCCTGGGTTCCTAGCCGATCTGTCCACGTGAGCGAGATGGCGCCGCTGTCGATGGCCAGCTCCACCTGTTGCACGGAGCAATCCACGAGCACGTTCACCGCCGCGCGGAGGTCGGTCAGCCGCACAAAGACGCGGAGAGGCTCAGCCAGCTTGGACTTCAGCTTGAGGGTTCGCCTGATGTTCGGGCCCAGCACCACGTCGAGCGTATCCGCATGGCAAACGAGATGGGCCACGGGCACCTTCCCCTTGTTGCTGTCGGCTTTCGCCGCAGCTTCCCCCTCCGTGATCCCGGCCTTGAGGGCGTCCAGATCGGTCGCACTTGCGCTCGCGCTCGCTATCGCCTCGAAGCCGTTCACCTCCAGGGGGCGCCACGTTCCCGGCTGCATGGCTTCCCAGACGATGTCGACCCGCGTCTTATCCGACCGGTTCGACTGCTTCTTGTCGGCGTCTGCGGGCAGGTAGACTTCCCAGACCACTGTGCTGGTGGCCGCCGCAGGCAAAAACACGGCATCGATGACCCGCTCGATATCCGGGACCGCGAGCACCTTCTCCATCCCTTCCCATGACCTGCCGGGAAGCATGGAGCGGGTGGCATGCGTTGCATGCGGCATGCCGAGTGCCTCGGCGGGCTCGAAGACGACGACGGGCGCCGCGTCGACATGGCGTGCCGAGATCACCACGTCGGCGGGCCGGCCAGCGTTGCCGCGAAGGCTGAACGCCCGTTCCTCCAGCAGCGGGGTGCCGTTCCAGACGTCGCCCTCGGTCAGCATGGTCATACCCCCCTCCGGAACCACGGCCGAGAGCATGGATATCCGCCGGAGGAACTCGCCCTTGATGGGCGGAGGCGGGAGGAGACCGGTCTTGAACCGCTTCAGCAGGGGGCCGTCCCTGTTGAGATCGACCGGCGAGTGGTCGATTACTTCGAGGGTACCGGCACCCTCCCGGATGAGCGCGAGATGCGTGCCATCGCCCAGCGTATAGGCTCCGGTCGTGTTGGCGACCAGTTTGGCCGGCGCGGCCTTTGCGGCTTGCTCCAGTTCTGTTGCAACCTGCGCCGAAGCTGCAGCCGACAGCTTCGCATTCGGCTTTGGATCGTGGCCGCGCCCCTGCCGAACGATCTCCTCGAAACCGCCCGCAGCCTTGACTTCGTTCACCACGTCGTCCGCAGTCCTTGCAGGCTTCAGCTCGGGCTTGGCAAGGGTCCACTCCAGCGCGCGGTTGACGCGCGAGCCGTGGCTTTCGTCGCCTTCCCGATAGAGCTCGGCGAACAGCCTGACGAAAGCGCGTCGCCGTCCATCTTCATCTGAACCGACGTCGAGCTTGACGAGCTTCCGCCGGTCGCCGCCGGAAACGATGCCCTCGCCGTTGCTAACCCGGATGTTGTGTTCGTTGATCTTTCGCTCGAGCCATGCGCGCGTCTCGGGCGTCGACGCTGAACCGAGGATCTTCTTGTAGCAGATGTGGAGGTGGCCGATGGCTTCGGCAGCCGCCTTCTTCGCGCCCCCGAAGGCTCGGCGGGACCGCTCCATGTTGGCGTCGCACGTGGGTCCATCCCACGGCATCTTGTTGGGATCGTTCGCGTTTTCTGACATTGGTTGTTCTGCTCGCCCCCGTGCACCGGCGGGCGAAGCCCTTTCCTGCTAGAAGGTGACGGCGCAGGTTTGGCGCCGGTGACGGCGGACGGCCCGCATCACGCGGCAGGAAGTGACAGGACTTCATCTCGTTGATTATTGCGCCGCTCGGACTAGCGAAGTGGGGTATATATTGGTCGCATGGATCGACAGTTACGCCGTCGTCTCGACATACCCGCGGGGCCGAGGAAGGACATCGGGGTCACCGCTGCGTCGTGGCCGTATGAGTATTTTCACATGTGCTTGCAGATGAGCCCGAGCTATCTGCTCGCGCATCGCATCGCTTCGGGTGAGGTGAGCCGTAAGGATGTCACCCCTCCGGCCAGATTTGACGAGGTCGAACGCACCTACCGCATCTTCGGAAACGTGCAGAAGATTTTCTTCTGGGATTGGTGGACCGCTCGGGGCCGACGGGGCTTCGGCATGGCAGCCGACCTCGAAGCCGTCGCGCTGGGCGTTGTGCGTTCGGGTAAGGCCACGACTGAGGCAGACATGTCCGCTGCCGTGCACAGCCTCAGGCGTTATCTGCAACACGAGCGATCGCACGCCGACGACCCGGCAGTGATACTGATCGCCCTTCCTGTCGTGGCCTCACGTCAAGCCATGCAGAACGCGGTGTCAGGGCTGCTAGACGAGGCATACGGCAAGGAGAGCGAGCGAGGCGAAAGCGAGTTCATTGAGCTTCGACCATCCGACATCGAACGCGGAACCGTTGTGCGCGCGTGGCAGAGCATTGTTCTCTGGGCTGTCGCAGAGCGTCTCCAAGGCCAGGGCCGTCCGAAGGCGCAGACTGATGGGCGGGCCAAGCCGCCCACCAAACTGCACAACATCGGCATGCGCCTCGGGCTTGCGGAAAGCGTATTCAGGAAGGCGATGTGCGAAAGCGGCGCAGAGAGCCGAAACGAGGTTTTTCGCGACTCTATGGTCCGAAACGAAATCGCGAGGAGGACAACCCAGCTTATTGAAATGGGTTGGTGCTTGATCGAGAACGCGGCGCGAGGAGTTTTCCCGAACGCAGATGTCCTGCCCGTCGACAAGAAGTGGCTTCGTGGCATGCGAGGCGACTTAACGAAGGTGATTTGGGCGGACCTCGAACGCGAGGAAAGGAGGCGGTTGCGGGATGCCGGAGAGCTGACGCCACCTCCGGGCGGTTCCTTTCGCGACCTTGTGCTTACCGAGGCCGAGATGGCAGCTCTGCTCGCAAAGCTGGATGACCCAGCGACGACACGCGAAGACTGACCCATTACGAACGGCGCACCGATGGCGCTTCGCTCACGCTACTTGACCCTTGACGAGCCTCAGGCTTACCGGAGCGTGGTAGCATCCACGTTCACCACCGAGCTTCGCCGCACGCTCCGGTGGGATGGCGTGCTTTCCGTAATACTGCTCGATCATGGCTACGCTCGTGCCCATGTTGCGCGACAGCGTGTAGATGTCCATGCCGCGGGCGATCTGGCGTACTGCGTAGAAGTGGCGAAGGCTGTAGAGGGTGAACTTCCGTCCACGGCTGTCGTGGGTGACTCTTGAGTATCTCAACAGGCTGTCGAACTGCTCGGCCAGCGTCATGATCCTCTCGCCGCTGGCCGTCACGAACAGCCTTTCCTCCTTCTCGACCTCACCGCGTCGCTTGAGCACGCTGTCGATCACATCCTTAACGTCGATGTGGGGCATCAGCATTCGCTCGCCTGTCTTTCCGCGCGCCACGAAGAGCTGCACCGTGTGGCGGCCGAGGGCGTCAGTCACCGGCTCGATGTCGCGGATGCGCAGATCATTCAGCTCACCCACGCGCATGCCCGAGAGAGCCAGCACGCGGACGTAGTCGGCCAGCATCTCGCGCGTCGCGCGGCCCTGTTCGGTCTTGGCGTCCGCGATCCACTCCGGGATGTGGCCCAGGATCGTCTCGTAGTCGGCGAGGTTGAAGACTGGCCTGTTGCGCTTGTCCTTGGCCGTGAAGCTGAATGCGGGCAATGGCTTGTTGCCACGATAGCCCCGTTCATGCGCCCACCGCAGCACTGTCTTGAACAACGCCATTTCCCACTGAAGCGTCTTGTCGGTGGGATTGAGCTTCGCATTTTTCGGCAGCTGCGACTTGCCGTGATAGTAGGTCTTTCGCCACGGCAAGTAGTCCCGCAGCACCCTGTCATCGACGGCCTCGATGGATCGGTTTCCGGCATACTCGCGGAGGAACTTGGCGACGCGCCGGATTTGCCGGAGGTTGGCATCAGAGCAGCCCTCGCCGGGCTTGCCGGCCTGCCGGGCCATCCGGTTCTCCCTGTCCCGAGCCGCCTCGTACTCGTCCATCACGGCGGCAAAGGTACGCCGCTGGACGGGAAGGCCCTGCTCCACCTGGAGCTCGATCCGGTAGTAGAGCCGCTTCGCGGCCTCCCTGGCCTTATCGAGGCTGGAGGTGCGCAGGGAGCGCCAGATGTATGGTCCCTTCTCCGGCTTGATGCGCGCCTGCCAGATGCCGTTGCGCTCATAGAGAACCAACCTGCCGTCCTCCATCCGGACGAATCGGCCCTCGGTGAAGGTGGGCTGGAAGAAGCTCATGGCCGTGCCTCGACGATCGCGCCTCGGCATCCAGGGGGACGGGGAGGCGGATTGGGTTGGGGAGCGGCAGCGGGTGTGCCGGCCGTCACAACAGTCGCCGTGGCGGCAACAGGCCCAGTGACAGGGGATGCCGCACGGAAACATTCAGGAGATGCCGGGTGGCGATCTCCTGGGGGTTTATCGTTCTCGATGCTGATCGTGAGGCAGTAGGAATAGGGAGGGGTCACAAATACGGCTGCCCGGCGAAGGGGCGCAGGCACCCCTCCGCGCACCCCACGAACCATGCGGCGCTGCCTGCTTACTGCCTAACTTTCGGCAGCTTAACGTCGGTGCCTAGGGGCTTCCTAGCCGCTCGGTGCCTAGCCCCGGCAGCATGCAGTGCACTGATAAAGCAGGGTTTTTTCTGCCCCGCTAGCTCCGCTTAGCCCCGTCCATGACAATGCTTGTACTTCTTGCCGGAGCCGCAGGGGCAGGGGGCGTTGCGCGGCGTCGCACCCCAGGTGGTGGGATCGTTCGGATCGACGCCGGGTGCGATCACCGGCGCGCGCGCCGCCTGCGCGGCGCTGCCATAGGCGGGCTGCGGCGCGGCGTCGGCGTATTCCAGCTCACCGCCATTCGGATCGGGGTGGCGCATGTCCAGCACGCGCACCGGCTCGGGCATCGGCGGGGGTGCGTCGGGGCGGATGTCGATGCGCATCAGCACGCTGGTGGTGCGCTCGCGCAGATCCTCCAGCATGGCGTTGAACAGGTTGAACGCCTCGCTCTTGTATTCGTTCAGCGGGTCGCGCTGGCCATAGGCGCGCAGGCCGATGCCCTGGCGCAGGTGGTCGAGCGCCAGCAGATGTTCCTTCCACACGGCGTCGAAGATCTGCAGCAGCAACGACTTCTCGACCATGCGCATCAGCTCGGCGCCGACATTCGCAACGCGCGCGGCATAGGCCTCGTTCGCTGCCTTCTCCAGCCGCTCGCGCACCTGGGTCTCGTCGATGCCTTCCTCGCGCGCCCATTCGAGGACGGGCAGGTCGAGGCCGAGGATGTCGCGCACCTTGTCCTGCAGGCCCTGCAGTTCCCACTGCTCGGGGTAGGCGTTCTCCGGGATGGCCTTGTCGACGAGGTTGCCGATGGTCTCGCGCCGCATCTCGGCCACCGTCTCGGCCACGTCGGGCGCGGTCATGAAGGCGCGGCGCTGGGCATACACCTCGCGCCGCTGGTTGTTCATGACGTCGTCGTATTTCAGCAGGTTCTTGCGCGTGTCGAAGTTGCGCGCCTCGACCTTCTTCTGCGCCTTCTCCAGCGCCTTGTTGATCCAGGAATGGACGATCGCCTCGCCTTCCTTCAGGCCGAGCTTCTCCAGCATGCCGCCCATGCGGTCGGAGCCGAAGATGCGCATCAGGTCGTCTTCCAGCGAGAGGAAGAAGCGGCTGGCGCCGGGGTCGCCCTGCCGGCCGGAGCGGCCGCGCAGCTGGTTGTCGATGCGGCGGCTCTCATGCCGCTCGGTGCCGATCACCAGCAGGCCGCCGGCGGCCTTCACGGCGGGGCGCACGGCCTCGACCTCGGCCTTGTGGCGCGCCAGCACGGTGTCGTATTCGGGGCTGTCGCTGTTGCCCACCTCGGCGCGCGCCAGCATGTCGGCATTGCCGCCCAGCTGGATGTCAGTGCCGCGACCGGCCATGTTGGTGGCGATGGTGACGGCGCCGGGCCGGCCGGCCTGGGCGATGATGCCGGCCTCCTGCTCGTGGTAGCGCGCGTTCAGCACCTGGTGCGGCACGCCCTTCTTCTTCAGCGTGGCGGCGATCAGCTCGGACTTCTCGATGCTGGTGGTGCCCACCAGGATGGGCTGGCCGCGGCCGCGCGCCTCCTCGATCAGCGCCACCACCGCGTCGTATTTCTCGCGCGCGGTCTTGTACACCTCGTCGTCGGAATCGATGCGCGCCACCGGCACGTTGGTGGGGATCTCGACCACTTCCAGCTTGTAGATCTCGGCGAACTCGTCGGCCTCGGTGCTGGCGGTGCCGGTCATGCCGGAAAGCTTGGGATAGAGGCGGAAGTAGTTCTGGAAGGTGATGGAGGCCAGCGTCTGGTTCTCCGGCTGCACCGGCACGCCTTCCTTGGCCTCCAGCGCCTGGTGCAGGCCATCGGAGTAGCGGCGGCCTTCCATCATGCGGCCGGTGAACTCGTCGATGATGATCACCTTGTCCTGGGTGATCCCGTGCTCCGTCACCTTCTTCACGATGTAGTCCACGTCGCGCGTGAACAGCACATGCGCGCGCAGGCTCTGGTTGGCGTGGTGCACCAGCGAGACGTTCTGGATGTCGTAGAGCCCGCCCTCGGTCAGCAGGCCGGCGGCGGCCAGCGCTTCCTCCAGCGTCTCGGTGCCCTGCTCGTTCAGGTGCACCGTCTTGAACTTCTCGTCCTTCTCGTAGATCGACTTGTCGGCCACCAGGCCCTTCATCACCGCGTTGACGCGGTTGTACAGGTCGCTGCTGTCGTCGGAGGGGCCGCTGATGATCAGCGGCGTGCGCGCCTCGTCCACCAAGATGCTGTCCACCTCGTCCACGATGGCGTAGGCGAAGTCGCGCTGCACCATGTCCTGCAGCGCGTATTTCATGTTGTCGCGCAGGTAGTCGAAGCCGAATTCGTTGTTGGTGCCGTAGGTCACGTCGCTGGCATAGGCCGCGCGGCGCTCCTCATCGGTCAGGCCGTGCACGATGACGCCGGTGGTCAGGCCGAGGAAGCCGTACAGGCGGCCCATCCATTCGCTGTCGCGCTTGGCGAGGTAGTCGTTCACCGTCACCACATGCACGCCCTTGGCGGGCAGCGCGTTGAGGTAGACGGGCAGCGTCGCCACCAGCGTCTTGCCCTCGCCGGTCTTCATCTCGGCGATGCGGCCCTCATGCAGCACCATGCCGCCGATCATCTGTACGTCGAAATGCCGCATGCCGAGCACGCGCTTCGAGGCCTCGCGCACCGTGGCGAAGGCGTCGGGCAGCAGGTCGTCCAGGCTGCGCCCGGCGGCAAGCTGGGCGCGGAATTCCGCGGTCCGGCCGCGCAGCGCCTCGTCCGACAGCGCGGCCAGCTTCGGCTCCAGCGCGTTGATCGCCGGCACCCGCGCCTGATAGCGCTTCAGCGCGCGGTCGTTCGTGGTGCCGATGAAGGCGCGGACAAGGCGTTGGAACATGAGTACGAGACATCTCCGGCTGGCGCCGCGCCAGCGGGTACCCGCCCGCCGGACCGCGGGAAGCCGCCCGAGCGGGCCTGCGCCCGGCGAGGCGCGGGGCCCCGGTCGGGCGGCAGCGCAGGCGCGAGAGATAGGCGCCCGCCCCCCCCGCGTCAACGCGAAGCGGGGTGAAGCGGCGGGTCCGGCCGCCTTGTCCGCAATCATCGTTTCCTTCATGTTCCGCCACCCTGAGGAGACCCCCGATGCGCCGACCGGCCCTGTTGCTTGCAGCCCTGATGATGTCGGCCGCCCCGCTGGCCGCGCCGCGGCCCGGCCTGGCACAGGGCGCCCCGGCTGCGGCCGCAACCGATAACCCGGTGGTGGCGCGGGTGGATGGCACCGAGATCCGCCTGGCCGACGTGCAGGCCGAGGCGCAGCGTCTGCCCGAGGAGCTGCGCGGCATGCCGCCCGGCATGCTGTTCCCGCTGTTGCTGGACCAGATGATCACGCAGCGCGCCATCGTGGCCGCCGCCCGCGCCGCGGGGCTGGAGCGCGACCCGGAGGTGGTGACCCGCGTGCGCCGCGCCGAGGAGGACACGCTGCAGCAGGTGCTGGTCACCCGCGCCATCGCGCCGCAGCTGACCGAGGAGGCGCTGCGCGCCCGCTTCGCACGCGATGCCGCCGCCCGCCCGGCGGAGGAGGAGGTGCGCGCCCGCCACATCCTGGTGCCGACCGAGGCCGAGGCCCGCGCCGCGCTCGCCGAGGCGCGCCGCCCGGGGGCCGATTTCGCCGCGGTGGCGCGCGCCCGCTCCACTGGCCCTGGCTCCCGCGAGGGGGGGGACCTCGGCTTCTTCAAGCGGGGCGACATGATTCCCGAATTCGCCGAGGCCGCCTTCGCGCTGCGCCCGGGCGAGATCAGCCAGGCGCCGGTGCGCACGCAGTTCGGCTGGCACGTGATCCGCGTGGAGGAGCGCCGCCCGGTGCCGGCGCCGGCCTTCGACGAGCAGCGCGAGGCGCTGCGCCAGCAGGTGTTCGAGGAGGCCGTGACCGCCGAGGTGGAGCGCATCCGCACCGCCGCGCGGGTGGAGCGCTTCGGCATGGATGGCGCGCCGCTGCCCGCGCCGAGCCTGCTGGACGGCGCCGCGCCACCCGCCCCCGCCGCCCCGCAACCGCGCCGCTAGAGCACGAGCTGCATTCGTTCGAACGCAGCTCGTGCTCTAGAAGCCATTGAATCTAGAGCAAGAATTCCGATCGAATGGTTCCATTCGATCGGAAATTGCTCTAAGCGCACAGGATACCCCGTTCATGGCTGCCAAGGACCTTCCGCCCTCGCCCCTCGCGCTGCCGCTGCCGCAGATGCCCGCCATTCCCGGGCTGCGCCTCGGCTCCGGCCAAGCCGGCATCCGCTATGTGGCGCGCGAGGATGTGACGATGATGCTGATGCCGCAGGGCACCAGCGTGGCCGGCGTGTTCACCCGCAACAAATGCCCCGGCGCGCCGATCGACTGGTGCCGCGATGCGCTGAAGGGCGGCAAGGCGCGCGCCCTGGTGGTCACCGCCGGCAATTCCAACGTCTTCACCGGCAAGGCCGGGCACGAGACCTGCGCGGCCACCGCCAAGGCGATGGCGGAACTCGCCGGCTGCAAGCCGCGCGAGGTGTTCCTCGCCTCCACCGGCGTGATCGGCGAACGCCTGCCCACCGCGAAGCTCACCGCCGCGCTGCCGCCGCTGTTCGCGCATCTGGTGGATGATGGCTGGCCCGCCGCGGCGCGCGCCATCATGACCACCGACACCTTCCCCAAGGGTGCGACGCGCACCGTGAAGATCGGCGAGGCCACGGTGACGGTGAACGGCATCGCCAAGGGCAGCGGCATGATCGCGCCCGACATGGCGACCATGCTGTGCTTCCTGGCCACCGACGCGAAGGTGCCGGCCGCGGCGCTGCAGGCCATCCTGAAGAAGGGCGTGGACCGCAGCCTGAACTGCGTCACCGTGGACAGCGACACCTCCACCAGCGACACCGTGCTGCTGTTCGCCACCGGCGCCACCGCGCATCCGCGCGTGCCGGCCGAGGGCGGTGCGATGCTGAAGGATTTCACCCGCGCCGTGCACGAGGTGCTGATGGACCTCGCGCTGATGGTGGCGCGCGATGGCGAAGGCGCGCAGAAGCTGATCCGCGTGGACGTGACCGGCGCGGTCAGCGCCAAATCCGCGCATCGCATCGCCATGAGCATCGCCAACTCGCCTTTGGTGAAGACGGCGATCGCCGGCGAGGACGCCAATTGGGGCCGCATCGTCATGGCCGTGGGCAAGGCCGGCGAACCGGCGGACCGCGACCGGCTCTCGGTTGCCGTGGGCGGCACCTGGATGGCGCGCGAGGGCGGCGTCTCGCCCGATTACGACGAGGCGCCGGTGGTGGCGCATATGAAGGGTCGCGAGATCACCATCGCCGTCGATATCGGCCTCGGCCGCGGCAAGGCCACGGCCTGGACCTGCGACCTGACGCATGGCTACATCGACATCAACGGCTCCTATCGCAGCTGAGACGTGGGCGCCGCCCGGGGCGCCCGGCCGGGCTGCTTCAGGCGGCGTCCGGCCGCAGCACCGGCGGGTCAATCGGGCGCTCGATGGCGGCGTAGTGCCGGATCGTGCCGTTCCTGTCGCGCAGCGGCACGATGCGGATGTCGAGCCAGTGGCTGTGGCCGTCCCGGGCGTAGTTCATCACCGTCGCGTGGCCTTCGCGGCCCTCCCGCACGTTGTCGACGATGCGGCGCATCGCCGCGCGGTCAGTGCCCGGCCCCTGCAGCAGCCGGGGCGTGCGGCCGAGAACCTGTTCCGGCGCATAGCCCGTCACCTCGGAGAAGGCGCGGTTCACATAGACGATGGTCGGGCCCGGCGCATCGAGATCGGCCGTGGTGACGATGACGATGTCGCTGGCGGCCGCGACGATGCCGGCCAGGTCAAGGCCAGCCGGTGCGGCGGTGCTCGGTTGCGCCGGCGCGGCGGGGGTGGCCTGCGCCACTCCGTCGGCCAGTGTCGCAGCCGGGAAGGTGAGGCGGAAGGTGGCGGGGAGGCCGCCGTGGCCGCCCGCGACGGCGAATTGCCCGCCATTGCCGCGCAGCAATGCGGCGGCCGTGGCCACCGCGAGGCCCGCACCTTCCAGGCCGCGCTGGTAGGTGTCGCACTCGGTGCCGGCGAAGGGGCGGTCGAGCCCTTCGAGCAGGTCGGCCGGCATGTCGAAGCCCGGGCAGCGCAACTCGATCCAGGCCCCCGCCGCCGCCGTCCCGCCGCCCCAGGCCATCGTGACCGTGCTGCCCGCCGGCATGTGGAACTTGATCTCCCGCAGCACGCCGAACAGCACCAGGCGGGCGGCTGGCGCATCGAGCATGGCGGCGGGCTCGACGGCCGGACCCTGCGGCACCAGGCCGACGCCGCGCGCGGCGAAAGCGCGGCCGGCCGAGGCCAGCCCATCCGCCACGATAGCGCCGAGGCGCACCCCGGCACCGGCGGCAATCGCGCGTGCCGGCGAGGCAGCGGCCTGCGCGAAGCTGATCGCATCGTCGACGAGGCCGAGAAGGTGCTGGCCGGCGCCCTTGAGTTCGCCGATCCAGTCGCCGTGCTCGGCGTCCAGCCGCTCGCCCCGTGCCGCGACATCCGCCAGCAGGTCGGCGAAGCCCAGCACGGCGTGGATCGGCGTACGGAATTCATGCGCCATGGCCGCCAGGAAGCGGGTCTTCGCCACCATGGCCTGGCGCGCATCGTCCTGGGCGCGCCGCAAGTCGCTGACGTCGGTCAGCACGTCGATCACGCCGAGGACGGACCCGTTGGCCGCCAGGATGCGGCGCGGGTGGCAGAGGATCGCGATGCGCGTTCCGTCAGGGTGCTGCAGCAGCACCTCGGCGGGGGCAACGGCGCGGGCCTCGCGCAGGCAGATCGCCATTGGGCATTGCTCGGGCGGCAGCGCGGTGCCGTCGGTGCGGAACAGGTGCATTGCGTCGCACCAGTGCGGGTCGCCTAGCGCGGGGCGCGCGCCCCACAGGGCTGCCGCGGCATCGTTGTTGAAAACCAGGCTGCCCGTGGCATCGGTGACATACAGCGGCATGCCGACGGCCTCGAGAAGGCAGCCCACCTCTGCGACGTCCACCGCCCCCATGCGCGCCAGTATCGCGCGTAACCCCTCCGAAGCGGCGGCAACTGGCGGTTGCGGCGCGGCAAACTGTTCCATGGTTGCATCCTCCTCCACGCAGCGTGCGACGCGATCGCGGACGGTTCGCCCAATTGGCGGATCGCCGCGACATTCGGCGCCCAGCCGCATGCGCCGCTCAGGCGTCCGGGCGCCGGTCCAGTTCGATGTCCTGTCACGGGTTGGCCGCGATCTCGGCATCGTCTGCCACGCATCCGCAACCTGGGATTGCTGCGATGCAGGTTAAATTGCTGCGATGCAGGTTAAACGGAGTGGGTCAGGAAATATTATGTCTTTTGTTTCAGCCGCCGTGTGCAGCGCCGGACAGGGCGCCGAGCCGCCCCCGTGACGAGCCGGGCCGGGCTTACGGCGCGGCGCTTATTCACCTATGGAGGTGCGCGGCCGCTGGCGCGCGAGGCAGGCTGGCATCGCCGGCACGGGCTGCCGGTCGCGACGGCATGGCGGCAAGGATCCGCGAGCGCAGCCATGGCATCACCCCCCCCCAATCGCGGCGCCGACCCGGCGACGGCCGAGGCCGATCCGCTCGCCCCGCCGCGGTTCCATCCGCTGCGCACGGAGAGGCTGACGCTGCGCCCGCTGCAGGCCGCGGACGCCGCCGAACTCCATCGCCTGGTGAATGACTGGGAGGTGGCGAAATCGCTCGCCACCGTGCCCTTCCCGTATGCGCGCGAGCTGGCGGATGAGTGGATCATCAGCACCGCGGCGCAGATCGAGGCCGGCAGCGCCTATCACGTGGCCATCGTCGGCGACGAGGCCGGGCGCGAGGTGCTGGTGGGCTGCGTCGGGCTGCGCCTGGACGCGGAAGCGCGCAAGGCCGAGCTCGGCTACTGGGTCGGAAGGCGCTTCTGGGGCCATGGCGTGGGGCCGGAGGCGGCGGCGCGGCTGGCGCGCTGGGGCCTCGCCAACCTCGATGTGGACCGGCTGGTGGCCTCGGCGCTGGAGGAGAATGCGCGCAGCCAGGCGGTGCTGCGCCGCATCGGCTTCCGCGAGACCGGAACGGGGATGCGCGATTCGGTCTCGCGCGGCGGCCCCATGCCGGTGCGCTGGTTCGAGATGACGCGCGCCGACGTGACCAGCACGGCGCCGCCGGCCGCCACGCCCACGCCCACGGCCGCGCCGGGCCTCGCGCTGCCGGAGGAGACCGCGACGCGCATCCTGCTGGTGGCGGCCTGCGCGCTGGTGGATGGCGATGGCCGCGTGCTGCTGGCCCGCCGGCCGGAGGGCAAGCCGCTGGCCGGGCTGTGGGAATTCCCGGGCGGCAAGGTGCATGCGGGCGAGACGCCGGAAGCCGCGCTGATCCGCGAGCTGAAGGAGGAGCTGGCGATCGATGTCGCGGCCAGCTGCCTCGCGCCCTTCACCTTCGCCAGCCACGCCTATGAGCGCTTCCACCTGCTGATGCCGCTGTATCTGTGCCGGCGCTGGGAGGGCCGCGTCACGGCGGTGGAGGGCCAGGCGCTGGCCTGGGTGCGGCCAGCCAAGCTTTCCGACTACCCGATGCCCCCGGCGGACAAGCCGCTGGTCGCGCTGCTGCGGGATTTTCTGTAGCCTTCACGCCTCATGCGCCGCGCGATTCGCCGCGGCGGCGCATGCGCGCAGGGAGGGCCCGCCATGGCCGAGCAGACGAACCCCACCGCCTGCCTGCTGGTCATCGGCAATGAGGTGCTGTCCGGCCGCACGCAGGATTTGAACATCAAGTTCCTCGCCACGCGCCTCGGCCAGATCGGCATTCCGCTGCGCGAGGTGCGGGTGATCCCGGACGTGCGCGAGACCATCGTGGGCACGCTGAACGCGGTGCGGCCGCAATACGACCATGTGTTCACCACCGGCGGCATCGGCCCGACGCATGACGACATCACCAGCGAATGCGTGGCGCTGGCCTTCGGCGTGCCGTGGGAGCCGCATGCGGAAGCCTGGGCGCGGCTGGAGCGCCACTACAAGCCCGGCGAGTTCAACGCGGCGCGCCAGCGCATGGGCACCATGCCGCGGGGCGCGACGCTGATCGACAACGTCATCTCCGTGGCACCGGGCTTCACCATCGGCAATGTGCATGTGCTGGCGGGCGTGCCGCGCATCATGCAGGCGATGTTCGAGGCGCTGGCGCCCACGCTGGCCGGCGGGCCGCCCATGGCCTCGCGCACCGTGCATGCGGATGGCGTGATGGAGGGGCGCATCGCCGAGGGGCTGGCCGCCATCCAGGCGCGCTGGCCGGTGCTGGATATCGGCAGCTACCCCTATTACCGGGTCGGCGGCGGCGGCGTGGCGCTGGTGGCCAAGGGCACCGACGAGGCCGCGGTGGCGGCCGCGGCGCGCGACATCACCGTGCTGCTGCGCGCCATGGGCAGCCAGCCAAAAGAGGGCGAGCCGGCCGTATAGCCGCTTTATCCCTCGAACCGCGCCAGCCGCACGGCGGTGTGGCCGCGCATGGCGCGCGGGCTTGGCATCACCAGTAGGCATTCATCATGCGGGGTGCGCAGCTCGGCCTCGCCATCGAGCGCGATCAGCGTGTTGCGGCGGGGGATCACCTCGCCGCCGCGGAAGCTGCGCAGGAAGACGAACTGGCTGGTCTGCGCCGTCACGGTGCGCGTCACGCGCGCCAGGCGGCCGGGCGGCAGCGGCGCTTCGGGCGGCAGCGCCGCGCCGGCCTCGGCCATGCCGAGGCGCCGCAGCAGCCGCGCGGCGGTGTCCTCCATCTGCGCCAGCGTCTCGGGCTGCCAATGCGGCCCGGCCTCCACCAGCAGCGCGCGGCCGCGCTCGGCAAGGCCTGGATGGTCGATCAGCCGCAAGCCCGCGGCGTGCCCCTCATCCGAGATCACCACCCCCGGCGCGCCGAGCGACTGGCCGAGCGTGCGCGCCGCGGCGCCGGGGCCGGCGATGAACAGCGGGTCCGAGGGCCACAGCATCGAATGCAGGTCGAGCAGCACATCGGCCTCGGCCAGCGCCGGCAGCAGCGCGCGCGCGCGGTCCAGCTCCACCGACCGGCGCGGCCCGGCCAGCAGCGCCGGCGACCAGACGCGGTTCAGATCCTCGTCGATGAAGCGGCTGGCGGTGGGGTCGGCCGCGTCGAAGCGCTCGAAGGCGGCGAGGTTGGCGAAGGCCAGCGTCAACCGCCCGGCGGCGGGGCGCACGCCCTCGGCGAGCCAGCGCAGCAGCAGCGCCGCGCCGGCGATCTCGTTGCCATGCACCAGCGCGGTGACGACAAGGTGCGGCCCCGGTGCCGCGGCGGCGAAGTGCCACACGCCCTCGATGCCGGTGTTGCCGGCGCGCCAGGGGCCCAGCACCGGCACCGGCAGGCGCACCTCCAGCCGCGGCTCCTCCGGATCGGGTTCCAGCACCGCCAGATGCACCGTCATGCGGCGAGGTGCTCCCCCAGCCGGTCGAGCATCGCCATGCAGGCGGCCAATTCGCTCTCCGCGATCCATTCCTCCGGCTGGTGCGCCTGCGCCACGTCGCCGGGGCCGCAGACGATGGCGGCGATGCCGGCCTGCTGGAAGATGCCGGCCTCGGTGCCATAGGCCACGCGGCGCGGCGGGCCCGCGGCGCCACAGGCGCTGGCCAGCGCCAGCAGGGGCGAGGTGTCCGGCAGGTCGAGCGGCGGTGCGAGGCAGCGCGGGCGGATGCTGCAGCCGGCGGCGGGTGCCAGGGCCTGCAGCTCCGGCAGGATGGCCTCGGCCAGATGCGCCTGCAGCTCGGCCAGGATGGCGGCGGCATCGTCGCCGGGCACGCTGCGGATCTCGAACACGAAATCGGCGCGGTCGGGCACGATGTTGAGGATGGTGCCGGCGTGGAAGGTGCCGGTGTGCAGCGTGGTCCAGGGTGGCTCGAAGCCCGCGGCGCGGCGGCCCTCGGCGGCGAAGCGGCGCGCCCGGCGCTTGAGGAAGGCCACCGCCTCGGCCGCCGCCTCCAGCGCATTGGCGGTGCGGTGCGTCTGCGAGGAATGGCCGGTGAGGCCGGTGAAGGTCACCTCGAAGGAGGCATAGCCCTTGTGCGCCACCACCGGCGCCATGGCCGAGGGCTCGCCCACGATGCACATGGCGGGCGGGGGCGCATGCGCGCCCAGCGCGGCCACCAGAAGCGGCGCGCCGGCGAAGCTGGTTTCCTCGTCATAGGACAGGCACAGGTGGACCGGCCGCTTGAGGTCGCGCGCCAGGAAGCCCGGCACGGCGGCCATGGCGCAGGCCCAGAAGCCCTTCATGTCCACGCTGCCGCGGCCCACCAGCCGGCCATCGGACTCGCGCAGGCGGAACGGGTCGGCCAGCCAGGCCTGGCCTTCCACCGGCACGCAATCGGCATGCGCGGACAGCGCCACGCCGCCCGGCACGCGCGGGCCCAGCACGGCGTGCAGCGCCGCCTTGGGCTGCGCCGGATCATGCACCAGCCAGCTTTCCACGCCCTGCGCGGCAAGCTGTTGCTGCACATACTCCACGAGGTCGAGGTTGCTACGCGCGCTGGTGGTGTCGAACCCCACCAGCCGCGCCAGAACACCGACCGCGTCGCGGCTGGCCCCCATGCGTTCAGCTCTCCTGCCGTGTCAGTCTAGCCGGCCGTGTCGGGCGGGCAATCCTGGGGGCGCGGGCTACTTGAACACCAGGCTGTAGAGCGTCGCGCCCACTTCCAGCGCGATCATGGTGGCGATCGCGATCTCGAGGCCCAGCGAACGCCGCGCCTCGATCAGCGAGAGCAGCGTCTGCACGCTGTCGCCGATCAGCGTCAGCTTGCGCTCCAGCGCGGCGCTGCGCTCGCGCAGCTCGAACTCGTCGGCGAGGCGCGCATGCAGCCGTTCCAGCGCCGGGTGGTCCCACAGCACGTCGGGCTTGTCGTCGGCCGCGACATGGGTGGCCACGCGGCTGCGCGCGGCCAGCGCGCCGCCGATCGAGCGCACCAGCGCGCGCGAGGAATTGGGCAGCCGGCCATGCCCGCGCATCGCCGCCACCACAGGCTCCATCCCATCGCGGGTTTCCGCCAGCGTCGCCTCCTGCTGGCCGAGCGAGGCGCTTTTCGCCAGCGCATCCGCCACCACCATCAGCCGCGCCGGTGCCAGATCCCGCAGCTGGATCACGCCGAGTTCATCGATGCCATCCTCCGCGGCGCCGAAGCGGATGGAAGCGCGTTCCTCGGCCGGCAGGCGAAGCTGCGTGCTGGCATGCGGCTGCACGGTGGCGATGATGGCCGCTTCCTCGGCGGCGTCGGCGCCGAAGATCACCAGGGCACCCCAGCGGAAGGCGAAGGCCGCCACATGCGGCGCGACGCCATCGGGCAGGGCGATGCGCACCGGGTCCGCGCTGCCGCCCGAGGCGCGGCGCAGCGCGCGATGATCGATGCGCTCGCCCAGCAGCACGGCATGGGCGCGCAGCGTGTCGGCGGCCTGCCGGGCCGCGCCGCCCGGGGGCGGGGGCGTGGGCGGGAGAGTATTCGGCATCGGGCCGGCGCTCAGCGCCGCGCGCGCGCCTCCGCCACCAGGCGTTCCAGCGTCGGCAGGTCCACCGCGCCGGGCACCAGCGTCTGGCCGATGACGATGGCCGGCGTGCCCTCGATGCCCAGCGCCTGGGCGAGGCGGAGGTTGCCATCGATGCGCCGCTGGATGGCGGGTTCCTCCATCTCGCGCCGCAGCCGCGCCCAGTCGAGGCCGACGCGCTCGGCCTGCTGGCGCAGCACCGCCTCGGTGGGCTCGCCGCGCAGGCTGAGCAGCGCGTCCTGGAAGGCGGCGTAGCGGCCCTGGCGCTGCGCGGCCAGCAGCGCGCGCGCCGCCAGCACGCTGTTGGGGCCCAGGATCGGCAGGTCCTTCATCACCACGCGCACCTGGCTGTCGCGCGACAGCAGCGCTTCCATGGCCGGGTGCATCTGCTTGCAGTAGCCGCAGCGCGCGTCGAAGAACTCCACGATGGTGACGTCGCCGCGCGGGTTGCCGCGCTGCGGGTCCGCGGCGTCGTTGAACAGCGCGGCGCCATGCTGGGCGATGGCGGCGCGGCTGGCCTCGGCGCGTTCGCGCCGCTCGGCAGCCTCCAGCCCGGCCAGCGCGTCGCGCAGAATGGTGGGATCCTCGCGCAGGGCATGGCGCAGCAGCGCCAGCACCTCGGCGCGCTGCTCGGCGCTGAGGCCCTGCGCCGGCGCCGGCGTGGCCAAGGGCAGGGCGAGGCAGAGGGCGAGGGCCAGCGGGGGGGCGGTCAGGCGGCGCATCGGGGGGCTCCGTTGCCGGCGGGCAGGGCCGGCGCGATATGGGCGTCGTGCGTGACGCTGCGGTTGCCGGTGTTGGCGAAGGCGTCTATGGCCGGGTCCTGGATCCGTGGCGACGCGGCCTGCGCCCCGGCAAGGCCGGGACGCAGCTCCGGCACCAGGCCCGGGACCGGCACGGCGAGGACGACGACCAGCATGGCAAGCAGCGCGGTACGGGAAGCCCGGCAGGGCGGCGAAGGGCGGCGCAGCATGGGCGGCAGCCTAGCCCGTTCGGGCGCCGCGGCGAACCCCGCCTGGCGCCTGCCGGCCTGCGCGCTGCTGGCCGCCCTGCTGCTGCCCGCCTGCACGCCGAGCGACGCGCTGCCCGGCAGCGCCGCGCCGCAGGCCGGGCAGGAAGGCTTCGTGCGCGGCTTCCTGGGCGGCGCGGTGGCGGATGAGCCGCGCGCGGCGCTGGCGGCGCGCAACATCCTCTCCGCCGGCGGCACCGCCGCCGATGCCGCGGTGGCGGCAGGCTTCATGATGGCGGTGACGCTGCCCTCCCGCGCCGGGCTCGGCGGCGGCGGCGCCTGCCTGATCTGGAATCCGCGCCGCAACGAGACCGAGGCGCTGGTCTTCCCCCCCGGCGCGCGCGAGGCCGTGCCCCCCGGCGCGGATCGCCCGGCGGCGGTGCCGCTGCTGGCGCGCGGCCTGTTCGCGCTGCATGCCCGCGCCGGCCGCCGCCCCTTCGAGGAAGTGATCGTGCCCGCGGAGCAGGCGGCGCGCCTCGGCGTGGAGGTCAGCCGCGCCTTGGCGACAGACCTCGCGGCCGTGGCCGGCCCGCTGCTGGCCGACCCGACGGCGGCGGCGGTGTTTGCCGGCCCCGGCGGGCAGCCGCTGCAGCTCGGAGATCGGCTGCTGCAGACCGAACTCGGCTCCACGCTCAGCCTGCTGCGCACCGTCGGCGTGGGCGACCTGCATATCGGCGGCCTGGCGCGACGGATGGAGGAGGGCTCAGTGCCCGCCGGCGGCATGCTGACGGTGCCGGAGCTGCGCGCCGCGGTGCCGCGCGTGCTGGCGCCGCTCACCAGCACGGCCGGCAGCGACCGGGCCTCCTTCCTGCCGCCGCCGGCCGATGGCGGGCTGGCGGCGGCGGCCTCCTTCAACGCGCTGCGGGCGGGAATCGATGGCCCGGCGGCGATGGCGCGCGGCGTGGCGGCGGCGCGCGCCTGGCGCGACCAGGGCGGCGAGCCCGCGCCCCTCGCCACCGTCGAGGCCACGGCCGAGCTGCCGGCCGATGCGCCCTGGCCCGCCCTGCCGGCCTCCACCGGCCTCGTGGTGCTGGACCGCGAGGGCATGGCGGTGGCCTGCGCCTTCACCATGAACAACCTGTTCGGCACCGGGCGCATGGTGCCGGGCACCGGCGTGCTGCTGGCCGCCGCCCCGGGCATCGGCCGCGTGCAGCCGCCGCTGCTCTCGGCCGCCATCGTGCACAACCCCAACGTCCGCGCCTTCCGCGCCGCCGTGGCCGGCAGCGGCCAATACGCCGCCGGCATGGCCGTGGCCGCACCGCTGCAGGCCGCGCTGCGGGGCGGCGATGCGCTGACCGCCGTGGCCGCGGCGCCGGAGCCCGGCCGCGCGCAGGTGGTGACGTGCACGCGCTACCTGCCGGGCGACGTCGCGCAGTGCAGCGCCGCCACCGACCCGCGCGGCGCGGGCCTGGCCGCCGGCACCACGGATCGCTGAGCATGGCGCTGAAGGCCGGCCGGGGGGCGGCGGCGCCGCCCTTCCTGGTCATGGATGTGATCGCCGCCGCCAATGCGCGCGCGGCCAGCCTGCCGCCGGGCGCGCCGGGAATCCTTCGCATGGAGGTGGGGCAGCCCGGCACCGGCGCGCCGCGCGGCGCCGCCGAGGCCGCGATCCGCGCGCTGCAGGCCGGCCACCCCATGGGCTACACGGAAGCCTTCGGCCTGGCTTCGCTGCGCGCGCGCATCGCGCGGCACTACGCCGACACCTACGGCCTCGCCGTGCCTGCCGCGCGCATCGCGGTGACGGTGGGGGCGTCCGGCGCCTTCCCGCTGGCCTTCCTCGCAGCCTTCGACGTGGGCGACCGCGTGGCCATGGCGGCCCCCTTCTACCCGCCCTACGCCAATATCCTGACCGCGCTCGGCATGCAGCCGGTGCTGCTGGAGTGCGACGCCACCACGCGCTTCCAGCCGACACTGGCGATGCTGGAACAGCTGGACCCGCTGCCGGACGGGCTGGTGGTGGCCAGCCCCTGCAACCCCGCCGGCACCATGCTGGCACCGGAGGAACTGGCCGCCATCGCGCGCTGGTGCCACGCGAAGGGCGTGCGGCTCGTCTCCGACGAGATCTATCACGGGCTGAGCTACGGCACGGTGGCGGAAAGCACGGCGGCGGCGTTTTCCCACTCCGCCATCGTGGTGAACAGCTTCTCCAAGTATTTCTCGATGACCGGCTGGCGGATCGGCTGGCTGCTGCTGCCGGAGGATCTGATCCGCCCCGTGGAGTGCCTGGCGCAGAACATGTTCATCAGCGCGCCGCATGTCGCCCAGGTCGCCGCCGAGGCCGCCTTCGACTGCGTGCCCGAACTGGAAGCCAACAAGGCCGCCTATGCCCGCAGCCGCGCCCGGCTGCTGGAAGGGCTGCCCATGGCCGGGCTGGACCGCATCGCCGCCGCGGATGGCGCCTTCTACCTGTGGTGCGATGTCGGGCACCTGACGAATGACAGCCTGGATTTCTGCGCCCGCATGCTGGAGGGCGCGGGCATCGCCGCCTCGGCGGGGGTGGATTTCGACCGCACGCGCGGGGCGCGGTTCCTGCGCTTCAGCTATTGCGGGGTGGAGGCGGAGATGGCGCAGGCGCCGGCCCGCCTCAAGGGCTGGCTGAACCGCTGAGGGCACCGCCCCAGCGCCACCATTCCGCCGGGAGCATCGCCGCCGCCGCCGCCGCGCCCGCAGGCGTGGCGAAGAGGCCGAAGCAGGTGGCGCCGGAGCCGCTCATCCGCGCCAGCAGGCAGCCGTGCTGCGCGCCGATGGCCGCGATCACCTGCGCGATGGGCGGGCAGATGGCGATGGCCGGCGCCTGCAGGTCATTGCCCAGCGGCCGCAGCCATTCCGCCAGCGCCGCCGCATCGGCGAAGCCGGGCGGCAGCGTCGCGGCCTCGGAGAAGCCGGGCGCGCGGGCACGGAACACCGCCGGCGTGGCCACCGCGATGCGCGGATTTGCCAGCAGCAGGCCGAGCGCCGGCAGCGTCGGCACCGGCGACAGCACCTCGCCGATGCCCTGCATCCGCGCCGAGCGGCTGGCGAGGCAGACGGGCACGTCGGCGCCCAGCGGGGCCGCCAGCGCCGGCAAATCCGCCCCGCAGCCCCACAGCCGGTCGAGCAGGCGCAGCGCGGCGGCGGCATCGGCCGACCCGCCGCCGATGCCCGAGGCCACGGGCAGCACCTTGGTCAGCGTCATCGCCGCGCGCGGCGGCACGCCGGCGGCGGCGGCGAGGGCGCGGGCGGCGCGCAGCACCAGATTGTTGGCATCGCCGGCCAGCGCGGCGGCCTCCGGCCCGTCCAGCGCCAGGCTGAGCGCATCGGCCGGCGTGGCGGCCAAGCTGTCGCCCACCGCGGCGAACACCGCGAGGCTGTCCAGCAGGTGATACCCATCGGCGCGCCGGCCGACGACGCGCAGGAACAGGTTCACCTTGGCCGGGGCGAAGTCGGAGAGGATCAGTCGCTCCGTTGCGCGGTGGCGGCGGGCGGGCTCGGCAGTCCGTCGCGCAGCTTCACCTCGATCTTGGCGATGTCGGCCGCCTCGGGATCGAGCCCCAGGGCGCGGCGCCACTGGAAGCGGGCCTCGCGCTGCCGGCCGGCTGCCCAATAGGCGTCGCCCAGATGGTCGTTGATCACGCTGTTGCGGGGCTCGAGCTCCACGGCGCGTTCCAGCCAGCGGATGGCGCCCGGGACGTCGCCCAGGCGGAACAGTGCCCAGCCCAGGCTGTCCACCACATTGCCGTCATTGGGGCGAAGCTCCACTGCGCGTTCCAGCATGCGGCGCGCCTCGGGCAGGTTCTTGCCCAGCTCGACCCAGGTGTAGGCGAGGTAATTCAGCACATAGGGCTGCTCGGGCGAGAGTTGCAGCGCGCGCTGGAAATCGGCCTCGGCGCGGGGCCAATTGCCGGCGCGCTCGAGCGCGATGCCGCGGGCGTAGAACAGCGGCCAATCGGCCGGGCCGGGCGCGGGGATGCGGGCCAGCGCCTCGTCATAGGCGGCGGCAGCATCGGCGAAGCGGCTGCGGCTGCGAAGCAGGTCGCCCAGCCGGGCGGGGGGCTGCGGCGCGGTGGGCAAAGCGGCGGCCTGCCGGCGCAGCGCGGCCTCGGCCTCCTCCACCCGGTCCAGGCGATCGAGCAGCGCGGCGCGGCGCAGCGCCACGACATGGATCAGCGGGTCGTTGTCGGGCACCGCCTCCAGCACCGCCAGCGCGGTGTCCGGGTGGCGTTCCTCGGCGTATTGGTCGGCGATCAGCAGCAGCGTGGGCGTGAAGCCGGGGCGCAGGCGCAGCGACAGCCGCGCCAGGATCAGCGCGCCGTCGCCCGCGCCCTGGCCGCGCAGCGCGGCAGCCAGCGCCAGATGCGCCTCCGCGATGCCCTCGACCGGCGAGGCGACGCCACGGCTGGCCAGCATGGCGCGGCGCTGCGCATCGGTGGCCGCCGCCACCGCCACATCGCCGAGGCCGCGGCTGACGGCATCCACCGCGCGCAGCGCCTCGGCCTCGCGGCCGGAGCGGGCCAGGACGCCGGCGGAAAGCTGCAGCAGCCGCAGCGTGGGCTCGGGCGATTCCGCGAGGGCGGTGCGGATGGCGCGCTCGGCGTCCCGCGGCCGGCCGGCCACGTCGGCGATCAGCGCGAAATGCAGCGCGTAGATGCCGCGCAGCCGCCCCGATTCGGCCAGCGGCCGCAGCGTGGCGAGCGCCGCGTCGGTCTGCCCGCGGCCCTGCTGCGCCCAGGCCAGCAGCAGCGGTTGCAGGATCTGCCCCGGGCCCTGGCGCGGCAGCGCACGGATGCGCTGCTCCGCGCGGTCCCAGCGCCCGGCCTGCGCCTCGGCGCCGATCAGCAGCAGCTGCGCCGCCTGGCTGTCCGGCAGGCGCCGCGCCAGGCGCAGCGCATCGGCGCGGCCATCGAGCAGCGCGGCGAGGAAGGCGCGGGAGAGGATTTCGGCTTGGTCGGGCTCCAGCCGCAGCGCCTCGATCAGCTTGTCGGCAGCCACGCGCGTATCGGTCTCGGATTGCGCGAAGCGGCCGGCGAGGAAGGCGCCGAACACGCCGGAGGGCTCCGGCGCGCTGGCCGCCGTGGCGGCATTGGCGCTGGCCTGGGGCTGGCCGGCGGCGGCGCAGCCCGAAAGCAGCGCCGCGGCGAGCAGCAGGACGCGACGGGGGGGGAAGGGGCTCGACATGCTCCTCATTCTAGGCGCGCGCCCAGGCGCCGCGCCATGCCGGCGTGGCTGCACTGCAACATGTGGCGGGCAAGCGATGCCGATTTGCCACGGTCCGCGGCAGCGCCATCACGAAGCGCTTGGATGATGGGCAGGATGCAGATGTCCGCGTCCCGTCATGTGCCGGTTATCGACTCGTAAACAGGGCGGCCTATGGGCAGCCTGACTCTGATGCTGGCGATTCGATGCGGGAGCGTGTGATGGCGGTCTGGATCAACGAATTCCATTACGACAATGATAGCACCGACGTCGGCGAGTTCATCGAGCTGGCCGGCACCGCGGGCACCGACCTCAGCGGCTGGACGCTGCTGCTCTACAACGGCAATGGCGGGGCGGTGTATGACACCATCACGCTCTCCGGCACCATCGCCGACCAGCAGAACGGCTTCGGCACCATTTCCTTCGCCCGCGCCGGCATCCAGAACGGCGCCCCGGACGGCATCGCGCTGGTGAACGGCACCACGGTGGTGCAGTTCCTCAGCTATGAGGGCAGCTTCACCGCCGTGGGCGGCGCCGCGAACGGGCTGGTCAGCACAGATATCGGCATCTCGCAGCTCACCACCGAGCCTGTCGGCTCTTCGCTGCACCTGGTCGGCACCGGCGACGAATACAGCGACTTCACCTGGGCCAAGGCGCTCGATGACAGCCCCGGCGCCGTGAATGGCGGCCAGTCCTTCGGGACCGCGCCGGGCGAGACGGTCTCGATCAACGACGTCTCGGTCACCGAGGGCAATACCGGCACGGTGACGCTGACCTTCACCGTCACGCGCAGCGGCAACACCGGCGCCTTCACCCTCGACTTCGCCACCACCGACGGCACCGCGACGGCGCCGGGCGACTACGCCGCCACCAGCGGCACGCTGACCTTCCTGGCCGGCGGCGCGCTGAGCCAGACCATCAGCGTGACCATCAACGGCGACACCGCGCCCGAGGCGAACGAGACGCTGAGCGTGGTGCTGAGCGGCCTCGCCAACACCACCGGCACCACGACGCTGGCCGATGGCACCGGCCTCGGCACCATCACCAATGACGACATCGTCTTCACCGAGATCGCCGCCATCCAGGGTGCGGGGCACAAATCCGGGCTGATCACGGTCAACACCGGCGGGGGCACGGGCGTGGCGCAGGCCGGCAACAGCGGCGCCGATCGCTACAATGTCGAAGGCGTGGTCACCGCCATCGGCACCAACGGCTTCTGGATCCAGGATGCGACGCCGGACGCGAACGACGCGACCTCGGATGGCATCTTCGTCTTCACCTCCGCCGCGCCGGCCGGCACCATCACGGTGGGCGAGACGGTGCAGGTGCTGGGCGCGCGGGTGGATGAGTTCCGCGCCGGCACCAACAACCTGACCCTGACCCAGCTGAACGCCACCATCGCCGGCGCCAGCCTGGTGGAGCTCGGCGGTAACACCGCCATCGCCGCGGTGGTGCTGGGTGTGGATCGCATCCTGCCCACCGGGGCGATCGAGGACGACAATTTCACCAGCTTCGACATCGCCACCGACGCCGCCGATTTCTGGGAAAGCCTGGAGGGCATGGTGGTCGAGGTGCCGAACCCGATCGCCATCTCGCCCACCAACGAATTCCGCACGCGCGACCCGGCGAATTCCGCCAATGCCGAGGGCCCGCCGAACGAGGAGATCTGGGTGGTGACGCCCGGCGGCTTCGACGCGGCGTCGCAGACCGCGGGTGGCGGGCTGATCATCTCGGAGACCGGTGACTTCAACCCCGAGCGCATCCAGCTGGACGATTTGCTGCCCTCCATCGACCTGCCCGACGTGGATGTCGGCGCCGAGCTGTCCACGGTGCGCGGCGTGGTGAACTACGATTTCGGCAATTACGAGGTGCTGATCGCCACGGCGCCCACGGTGGAGACGCCCTCCACCCTCACGCCCGAGACCACGACCATCACCCGCGATGCACGGCAGCTGACGCTGGGCGTCTACAACGTGGAGAACCTCGACGCCGAGGTGGAGGACACCAGCACCTCGCTGCCGGGCGGTGTGGCGGGCAGCGACCTCTACACCCGCCTCGGCAATTCCGACGACGATGTGGGCAGCGGCAAATACGCGCTGCATGCGCAGCAGATCGTGCTGAACATGGGCGCACCCACCATCCTGGCGCTGCAGGAGGTGCAGGACGATGACGGTGCCGAAATCTCCAACGTCGTCGATGCGACGCGCACGCTGCAGACGCTGGTGGACCTGATCCAGGCCACCTACGGCATCACCTACGCCTTCGCCTTCGAGAACCCGCCCGCATCCAACCAGGATGGCGGCCAGCCCAACGCCAATATCCGCCCGGCCTTCCTCTACCGGCCGGACCAGGTGACGCTGCTGGGCACCGAGCGGCTGACCGACCCGAACATCGCCGAGGCCGATGCCTTCGCAGGCGACGATTTCGCCTCCTCGCGCAAGCCGCTGGTGGGCGAGTTCAGCTTCAACGGCGTCAGCCTGACGGTGATCAACAACCACCTGAACTCGAAGGGCGGCGACAACGCGCTGTTCGGCAATGTGCAGCCGCCGGTGCTGGGCAGTGAGCTGCAGCGCACCGAACAGGCGAAGATCATCAACGCCTATGTCGATGGCCTGCTGGCGGCAGACCCCGGCGCGCGGGTGATGGTGGTGGGCGACCTCAACGATTTCGGCTGGTCCACCCCGGTGCGCACCATCACCGGCGCGGCCGAGGGCACGCCGGTGCTGTTCAACCTGGCCGAAGAGCTGCTGCCGGTGAATGCGCGCTACTCCTACAATTTCGACGGCAACACGCAGGAGCTGGACCACCAGCTGGTCAGCGACGCGCTGCTGAACGCCGCGGCGCCGGAATTCGACATCGTGCATGTGAATTCCGAATTCGCCGACCAGGCCTCGGACCACGACCCCTCGCTGTCGCGCTTCGATTTCCGCGCCTTCGCCGAGCGCCTGCTGCTGGGTGCCGGCGCCGATGTGGTCGATGGGCTGGGCGGTGCCGACACGATCGAGGGCCTCGGCGGCCTCGACCAGCTGTTCGGCAGCATGGGCGATGACCGCCTGGATGGCGGCGAGGGCGCCGATACGCTGCGCGGCGGCCTCGATGACGACATGCTGCTGGGCGGGGCGGGCGATGACAGCCTGCTGGGAGGCTTCGGCAACGACACGCTGGATGGCGGCGCTGATGCCGATGTGCTGCGCGGCGGCGCGGGCGATGACCTGTACATCCTGGGCGATGGCGACCGCGCCATCGAGGCGGCGGCCGAGGGTGCCGATACCGTCAGCGGCGCGACCTCGCTGCGCCTCGGCCCGGCCATCGAGGTGGGCGTGCTGACCGGCGCGGCCGACGCCTTCATCGTGGCGAACGGCCTCGACAACCTGCTGGTCGGCAATGACGGCGCCAACCGCCTGCTGGGCGAGGGCGGCGCCGACAGCCTGCTCGGCGGCGCGGGCATCGATGTGCTGCTGGGCGGCCTGGGCGCCGACACGCTGGATGGCGGCCTCGACCGCGACCGGCTGTTCGGGGGCGCGGGGGCCGATACCTTCGTCTTCGGCACCGGCGGCTTCCCCGGCGATGCGGTGTTCGACTTCGAGGCGGGGGTGGACCGGCTGCTGGTGCTGGAGGCCGCACTCGGCGTGGCGATCGGCGCCGGCGCGCTGGACCCGGCGCGCTTCGAGGCGAATGCCGACGGGCAGGCCGGCGCGGCCGGCGGCAGCTTCGTGTTCGAGACCGACACGGCGCGGCTGTGGTGGGATGTCGATGGCGCGGGCGCCGGGCGCGCTTTGGTGGCGAGCTTCGTGGCCCTCGGCGCGGCGCCGACCGCGGCGGATATCGTCATCGGGTGAGGCCTGTGGCAGGGCTGCCACGCTGTGGTGGCCCTGCCGTGCATGACAGCGCTTTCACTCGGCATCCACGAAGGCGCTGCTAGGCTTCCCGAGTCACAAACCAATCGGGAGCCGCCTTCTCATGCGTCGCCAATTCCTTGCGCTGTTCGCGCTGCTTGCCGGTCTGTTCGCCACCGGCGCGGCGGAGGCGCAGAACCGCTTCTGGCTGGTCAATGAGTCCGGCCGCGTGATCCAGAGCGCCTATGTCTCCTCCTCGCGCGTGCAGGATTGGGGGCCGGACATCCTCGGCGCCTCGGTGCTGCCGCCGGGCAACCGCGTGTGGGTGACGCCCAATTTCGGCGACTGCGTGCTGGATATCCGCGTCACCTACCAGGGCGGGGGCGAGGAGACGCGGATGCAGACCAACGCCTGCAACCTCTCGCAGGTGGTGTTCTCGGGCCGCGTCGGCGCCGCGCCGGGCACCGGTGCCGGTGCGGGCGCCACCGTCTCGCCCGGCGCCGTGGCCAGCGGCAATCCCAGCTTCAACTTCGTCAACCAGTCGGGCGCGGTGATCCGCGAGATCTATGTCTCGCTCTCCACGCAGAACGCCTGGGGCAGCGACAGGCTGGGGGCCAATGTGCTGCAGCCGGGCCAGCAGGTGGCCATCAACCTGCCCACCGGCGGCGGGTGCCTGGTGGATATGCGCGTGGTCTACATGGATGGCCGCGCCGCCGAGCGCCGGCGCGTGGAGACCTGCAGCATCACCGGCTTCGGCTGGCGCTGAGGCCAGGGCGGTTCGCGCTCAGCGTCGCGGCATTGCCGCGGCGCTGGACGCGCGTCCTGCCCCTACACGCCGCCGCCATCCACGACGAAATACTGCGCCGTCACCATGCGGCTGTCCTCCGCCGCCAGCCACAGCACCATGCGCGCGATGTCGGGCGGCATCACCTTGGCGGGAATGCACTGCTTCGCCAGGTGCCGGGCCGTGGCCTCCGGCGTTGCCCACAGGGTCTCCTGGCGCTCGGTGAACACCCAGCCGGGCACCACCTCGTTCACCCGGATGCCGTCGGGCCCAAGGTCCCGCGCCAGGCCACGCGTCAGGCCGCGCACGGCGGATTTCGCGGCCGTATAGGCCGGCATGCCGCCCTGCGCGCCCATCCAGCTCACGCTGCCCATGTTGATGATGCTGCCCGCCTTCGCCGCGCGCATGCCCGGCGCCACCGCCTGCGCGCAGAAGAACATGTGGCGCAGATTGGTGGCGAAGCGTTCGTCCCAGTATTCCGACTCCACCGTCTCGATCCCGTGGCGGTCGTCGCGCGCGGCGTTGTTCACCAGCACCTGCACCGCGCCCAGCTCGGCCTGCACGCGCGCCACGGCATCGCGCAGCGCCGCGATGTCGCGCAGGTCGCAGGCCAGGAACAGCGCGCCCGTCGCGCCCGCCACCTTGGCACCGTTCGCCGCGTCGAAATCGAGGAAGGCCACGCGCGCGCCCTGCTGCGCGAAGGCCGCCACGATCTCGGCGCCGATGCCGCTGGCACCCCCGGTGACAAGCACCGCCTTGCCGGCCAGCGAGGGGTAGCGGGCGAATTCCGTCATGCTCAAGCCTATCCCTGTTCGCGTGGCAGCAGCGGCTGCGGGTCCAGCCACACCTGGTACCAGGACAGGCTGAAATGCAGGTGCGGGCCGGTGACGCGCCCTGTGGCGCCCATCAGCGCAATGCGCTGGCCGCGCGCCACCGTCTCGCCCTCCGCCACCAGCCGCTCGCTGAGATGCGCATACAGCGTGTTCACGCCATGCCCATGGTCGATCACCAGCAGCTGACCGAAGAAGAAGAAATCGCCCGAGAGCGTGACGCGCCCGGCGAGGGTCGCGCTGATCGGCGTGCCCACCGGCCCCGCCACGTCCAGGCCGTAATGCGGCTGCCGCGGCTGGCCGTTCAGCACGCGCTGGCTGCCGAAGATGCCGCTGATGCGCCCGCGCGCCGGCCAGGCCAGCGGCGCGGTGAAATCGGTGCGCGGCGTGTCCGCGGCGCGCGCCGCGCCCAGCCGCTCGCGCTCCGCGGTGATGCGCCGCAGCGCCGCCTCGTCGGGCGTCACCTGCGCAGGCGGCAGGCCGCTGATGGCTTGCACATCCCATTGCCGCCGCGCCACGGCCAGCGCCTGGGTTTCCACCCGCCCGCCCGGATGCGTGATGGCGAGGCTCGCACCCGGCCCGTGGTCGCGCCCGAAGCCGAAAGCGAAATGTCCCTCGGGGCTGACGCGCAGCGCCCGGCCATCCAGCGCCAGCCGCGTGCCGGGCGGTGCGGCGCCCACCAGCAGCGCGCCCTGCGCCGGCGCGCCGCGGAAGTCCAAAGCCTGCGCGCGGCGCGCCAGCAGCAGCGCGGGTGCGGCCAGCAGGATGCGCCGCGCGATCACAGCAGCTGGTCCTGCACCGGCGGCGCGGCCTTGCCGCGGCCGCGCTTCGGCGCCTCGCCCGCCGCCGTCGCCGCCACGGCGCCATCGCTGAAGGCGATGGAAAGCCGCGCCCCCGGCGCCACGGCGGCGGCGCGCGTCAGCGGCGCGCCCTCGGCGTCGCGCACCAGGGCGAAGCCGCGCGCCAGCACCGATTGGTAGGACCCCGCCTCCAGCCGCGCACCCAGCCCGGCCAGCGTGGCCCGACGCTCGCGCAGCAGCGCCTGCAGCGGCACGGCGGAGAACGCCGCCAGTGCGCGCGCGCCGCGCCGCTTCTGCACCAGCCGCGCGAAGAAGGCTTGCCGGTCATTCTCCAGCAGCGCCAGGGCATGGCGCCGCGCCGCGATGCCCTCGCGCGGGTGGCGCGGCTGCAGTGGGGCCAGCGCCTCGCGCCGCCGCCGCAGGAAGTGGCCGAGCGCGTCGGGCAGCGCCTCGCCCGCCTCGTCCAGCCGCCGGCGCAGATCCGTCACGCGCGCCGGCACGTCCGGCAGGCGGCGTTCCAGCAGCAGCAGCGCGCGCTGGCGTTCGCGCACCGCGCGCAGCGCCGCGCCCTGCAGCCGCGCGTCGCGCTGCGCGAGGTCGGCCAGCAGATCGGCCCGCGCCGGCACCGCCAGCTCCGCGGCCGCTGTCGGCGTCGGCGCGCGGCGGTCGGAGGCGAAGTCGATCAGCGTCGTGTCGGTCTCGTGCCCGACGGCGGAGATCAGCGGGATGGGGCTCAGCGCCGCGGCGCGCACCACCACCTCCTCGTTGAAGGCCATCAGGTCTTCCAGGCTGCCGCCGCCGCGCGCCACGATCAGCACGTCCGGGCGCGGAATCGGGCCCTCGAGGGGCAGCCTTCCGAAGCCCTCGATGGCGGCGGCGATGCGCTGCGCCGCGCCGATGCCCTGCACGGGCACCGGCCACAGCAGGATGCGCCGCGGGAAGCGCCGCAGGATGGTGGTGCGGATGTCCTGGATCACCGCGCCGGCCTCGCTGGTGACAACGCCGATCACCACCGGCAGCAGCGGCAGGCGGCGCTTGCGCTGTTCGTCGAACAGCCCCTCGGCCAGCAGCGCGCGGCGCAGCGTCTCGATGCGCGCCAGCAGCGCGCCCTCGCCGGCGAATTCCAGCCGGTCGATCACCAGCTGGTATTTCGAGCGATCGGCATAGGTGGTGATCTTGCCGGTGGCGATCACCTCCACCCCGTTCTCCGGCTGCACCGCGAGGCGCGGCACGGAGGTCTTCCACACCACCGCCTCCAGCTTCGCGTTCTCGTCCTTCAGCGAGAGGTAGATGTGGCCCGAGGGATAGCGCTTGCATTCGGTGATCTCGCCGCGCACCCGCACCCGGCCGAAGGCGCCTTCCAGCGTGCGCCGCACCGCGCCTGCGATCTCGGAGACGGCGTATTCCGGCACGTTGCTGGCGGGCGTGGAGACCGGGGGGGCGGGCGTGTCCATGGCCCGACCCTATGCTATTCCGCCGGCGCCGCGGAATGCCCCGCGCGCGGAATTCCGGGGTCGGGCCATGCGGGTGCTGGTGGTGGGCGGGGGCGGGCGCGAACACGCCCTATGCTGGGCCATCGCCGCATCGCCGCTGCTGACGAAGCTGTGGTGCGCGCCGGGCAACCCAGGCATCGCCGAAGTGGCGGAGGTGGTGCCGATCGGCGCCGAGGACATCGCCGGGCTGGTCGCCTTCGCGGTGGCCAACCGGGTGGACCTTGTCGTGGCGGGGCCTGAGGCGCCGCTCACCCTCGGCCTGGCGGATGCCTGCGAAGCCGCCGGCATCGCCTGCTTCGGGCCGAGCGCCGCCGCCGCGCGCCTGGAGGGCAGCAAGGCCTTCTGCAAGCAGGTGGCCGATGCCGCCGGCGTTCCCACCGCCGCCTGGGCGCGCTTCGACGATGCCGAGGCCGCGCGCAACCACGTCCGCCAGAAGGGCGCGCCCATCGTGGTGAAGGCCGATGGGCTTGCGGCCGGCAAGGGCGTGGTGGTGGCGCAGACGCTCGCCGAGGCCGAGGCCGCCATCGCCGAGATCATGGAGGCGCGCATCCACGGCGCGGCCGGCGCCGCCGTGGTGATCGAGGAATGCCTGCTGGGCGAGGAGGTCAGCGTCTTCGCGCTGTGCGACGGCAGCATCGCCCTGCCGCTCGGCGCCGCGCAGGATCACAAGCGCGTGGGCGAGGGCGATACCGGCCCCAACACCGGCGGCATGGGCGCCTATGCGCCGCCGCCCGCCTTCACCGCCGCGCTGCAGCAGCAGGTGATGGACACGATCATCGCCCCCACCCTGGCCGAGATGCGCCGCCGCGGCGCGCCCTTCCGCGGCGTGCTGTTCGCCGGGCTGATGCTCACCGCCGCGGGCCCGAAGCTGATCGAGTTCAACGTCCGCTTCGGCGACCCTGAATGCGAGGCGCTGCTGCCGCTGCTGGACTCCGACCTGCTGCCCGCGCTGCTGGCGGCGGCGCGCGGCGAGCTTCCCGGCATCGCGCTGCGCTGGCGCGCGCGGCACAGCCTGGTGGTGGTGATGGCCGCCGAGGGTTATCCGGGCACGCCGCGCCGCGGCAGCGTGATGCGCGGCGTCGAACGCGCCGCGGCGCTGCCGGATGTGCAGGTCTTCCACGCCGGCACGGCGCGGCGCGCGGATGGCGCGCTGCTGGCCGTGGGCGGGCGCGTGCTGGCGCTGTGCGGCACCGGCGCCACGCTGCAGGCGGCGCGTGACGCCGCCTATGCGGCGGTGGATGCGATCGACTGGCCCGAGGGCTTCTGCCGCCGCGACATCGGCTGGCGCGCGCTGTAGCGCTCTACGCCGCCGCCGCCAGCGCCTTCGGGGCGGCTTCCTCCGCGGCGGTGCCGGCCAGCACTGCGCGGTCGCGCCCGCCGCGCTTCGCGGCATACAGCGCGGCATCGGCGGCGGCGATCACGGCCTCCATCTTCGCGCCATGCTCCGGCCAGGCAGCGACGCCGATGGAGGTGGTGACGCGCGGCAGCGCGCTGTCCTGCCCGTCGCGCAGCTGGCGGATTTCCAAGCAGAGCTGCTCGGCCCGCGCCAGCGCGTCGGCCGCACTGCAATCGGGCAGCATCACCACCAGCTCCTCGCCGCCATAGCGGCAGGCCACATCCATCCGGCGCAGCCGCGTCATCAGCAGCGCGCCGACATCGCGCAGCACCGCATCGCCCGCGGCATGGCCGTGGCGGTCATTCACCTGCTTGAAATGGTCGAGGTCGAGCATCAGCACGGCGATCGGCGCGCCGCGCCGCTCGGCATGCGCCACCAGGCGCGCCTGCGTCTCCTCCAGGAAGCGGCGGTTGTAGAGGCCCGTCAGCTCGTCGCGCAGCGCCATGCCGCGCAGCTTCTCGCGCAGCGCCATGTTGGCCAGCGCCAGCGAGACGCCATCGGCCAGCGCATGCGTCAGCCCGATGCGGGCGGCGGGCGGCATGCGGCCCTCCGCCGGGTGGAATTGCAGCACGCCATAGACCTCGCCACGCGCCTGCATCGGCACGCACAGACACCCGCCGGCCTCGCCCGTCGCGTGTTCGCAGCCGATGCCGTTGTCGAGGCCGCAGGCATGCGGGCGGCCGCGCTTCAGCGCCCAGCACTCGCCCGGCGCGAAATGGCTCGGCGCCGCCGGCCGCGCCGCGCCCTCGCCCCAGGCGGTCAGCAGGTCCAGCCGGTCGCGCGAATTGTTGAACACGTAGAAGGCGCCGCCGAGTTCGGGCAGCAATTCGCGCGCGGTGTGCACCACCACGCGCTTCACATCCTCGGCCGCCTGGCCGGCCTGCAACAGCTCGCCCATGCGGAACAGCGTCGCCACCTCGCCGCTGCGGCGGTCGAGCTCCAGGCGCGCGGCCTCGGCGGTGCGCCGCCGCCTTGCCAGCAGCGACAGCGCCGCCAGCATCATCGCCAGCATCCCCACGGTGGAGGCGCCCATCAGCCCGAAGCCCAGCAGCTGGCCCGCCCAGAGCGAGCCGTCGAGCGTATCCAGCGCGGCGCGGCGCGCGGCGATGAATTCGGACAGCGTCATGTCGATCCGGTCCGCGGCGGTCTGCGCGCTGCCGTCGCGCATCGCCAGCAGCCCCGCGCGCTCGCCCTCCTGCGCCAGGGCCTCGGCGGCCTGGCGATGCACGCGCAGCACATGTTCCAGCGCCGCCCCCACCGCGGGCAAGCCGGCCCCCAGCAGCGGTGGCTCCAGCGCGCCGGCCAGCGCGCGGCCGCGCTCGCGCAGCGCCTCGGCGGCGCGCTGCTGCGCCTCCAGGTCCCGCCCGCGCTGGAACAGCAGGCTGGCCAGCTGCGCCGCCGTCGCCTCACGCAGCAGCAGCAGCAGAAGGCGTGCATCGTCCTTCTGGCGATGCAGCGCCAGCGCGTGGCTCTGCGCGTCCAGCACGTGGCGATAGGTGAACACGCCGGCGCCAGCCCCCAGCGCGAGGGCGGCCACGAGCGGCAGGGCGAGCAGGCGGGCGGAGGCGAAGCGGTGCAGGCGGGAAAGGATCATTCCCCTCCCATCGCTGGAACGATTGACCGGACCATTAAGGCCCGCTGGTTGCCCGCCGTGCCGCCGCGCGATACCCAGGCGCATCACAGACCGGCCCCGAGGCCGGCGCCCAGGGAGAAACATCACGCCATGACCCGCATGAACCGTTTCGGCCGCCGCGGCGCGCTCGGCCTCGGCGCCGCGATGCTCGCCGCGCCGCCGCTGCGCGCCCAGGGGCGCTTTCCGGATCGCCCGGTCCGCCTGCTGGTGCCCTGGGCCGCCGGCGGCACCACCGACATCCAGATGCGCGCCATGGCCGAGCAGGCGGCGCGCCGCCTCGGGCAGCCAGTGGTCGTGGAGAACCGCCCCGGCGCCGGCGGCGTGCTGGCGGCGCAGCAATTGCTGAACGAGCGGCCCGATGGCTACGTCGTCGCGCAGATCCCGATCAGCGTGTTCCGCCACCCGCAGATGGCCGCGCGCGCGCTGTTCAACCCGCTGGAGGATTTCACCTACATCATCCATGTCACGGGCTATCTGTTCGGCATCGTGGTGCGCGCCGATGCGCCCTGGCGCACGCTGGGCGAGTTCCTGGACTACGCGAAGGCCAATCCGGACCGCGTGAACTACGGCACGCCCGGCGTCGGCACCTCGCTGCACATCACCATGGAACAGATCGCCACGATGCGCGGCGGCATCACCTGGACGCATGTGCCCTTCCGCGGCTGGGCGGAGAATGCGCAGGCGCTGCTCGGCGGGCAGATCCAGGCCAGCGCCGACAGCTCCGGCTGGGCCGAGCTGGTGCAATCCGGCCAGCTGCGCGCGCTGTCGGTGTGGAGTGCGGAGCGCGCCAAGCGCTTCCCCGATGTGCCGACGCTGCGCGAATCCGGCATCGACATCGTCTCGGCCTCCCCCTATGGCCTCGCCGGGCCGAAGGGCATGGACCCCGGAGTGGTGCGCGTGCTGCACGACGCCTTCCGCGAGGCGCTGTTCGACCCCGCGCATATCGCCATCCTGGACCGCTTCGACATGGCCCCCTTCTACCTCGGCAGCGCCGAATACGATGCCTTCGCCCGGCGCCAGTTTGCCGAGGAAGGGGCGATGATCCGCCGCATGGGCCTGCGGCTGTAGCACCGCATGGCCACCGCTCATCTGCGCTGCGGCGAGGATCTGCGCGCGGCTCTGCCGGCGGCCGGCTGGGCGGGCGAATACCTCGCCTTCTCGGACCCGGTCTGCTGGGGCGCGGTCTCCGACGATGGGCTGATGGCGTATCTCGCCCAGCGCGCGCGCGTGGTGGCGCTGCATGCCGGGCTGGGGGCGGAGGCGGCGCGGCTGAAACTCGGCGCCGAATACGCCGCGCTGCACGCGCTGCATCGCTTCGAGCGCGTGCTGCTGTGGTTCGAGCATGATCTGTGGGATCAGGCGGCGCTGCTGCGCGTGCTGTCGCTGCTGGCAGCGCCCGCGCCCGGCGCCGCGCCGCCGCAGGACCGGCTGTTCCTGATGCCCGCCGATGGCCGCGCCAGCTTCGCCGAACTGCCCGCCGCGGCGCTGGCCGGCCTTGCGCCGCAACCGCTGACGCCGGCGCAGATCGAGGCCGGCGCCGAGGCCTGGGCCGCCTTCGCCGCGCCCGATCCCACCGCGCTGGACACGCTGACGCGGCGCGCCAGCCCCCTGCCGCACCTGGCCGCCGCGATGCGCCGCCACCTGATGGACCTGCCCTGGCGCAGCGACGGGCTGGCGCTGACCGAACGCCTGCTGCTGCGCGCCATCGCCGCCGGCGCCGGCGATGCCGCCGCCGCGCTGGCCGCGCTGCGCGCCGCGGACCCGGTGTTCCACGTCACCGACCTGATCGTGCTGGACCTGGTGAAGCGCCTGTCGGACGGCCCGCGCCGGCTGGTCGCGCGCGGCCTGCCCTGGCGCCTGTCGCCGCTCGGCGAGGCGGTGCTGGCGGGGCAGGAGAAGCACCGCTCGCCGCCGCGTTTCCAGGCGGGCGTCGCCGTGGGGCCGGAACCCCGCTGGATGTGGGACCCGCGCGCCGCCGGGGTGCACCACGCCTGAGGGCCACGCGGCCTCAGCCCAGGGGTCGGCTCAGCCCAGGGGTCGGCTCAGCGCAGCGCCTGGAAGAAGGCGCGCAGCAGCGCCGCCGCCTCGCTCTCCCGCACGCCGCCCACCACCTCCGGCGCGTGGTGGCAGCTTGCAGCGGAAAAGATGCGCGGGCCGTGCTCCACCCCGCCGCCCTTCGGATCATAGGCGCCGAACACCAGGCGCTTCACGCGGAACAGGCTGATCGCCTGGGCGCACATCGGGCAGGGCTCCAGCGTTACCCACAGCGTCGCCTCCGGCAGCACCTTCTCGCCCAGGGCCGCCGCCGCGGCGCGCAGCGCCAGCATCTCGGCATGCGCCGAGGGGTCGCGCCGCGCCTCCACCGCATTGCCGGCGCGCGCCAGCACGCGCCCTGCGGCATCGGTCACCACGGCACCCACCGGCACCTCGCCGCGCGCGGCGGCGGCGCGGGCTTCCTCCAGCGCGATCTCCATCGGAGCCATGCGCCATGCTTGCCGCAGCAGGCCCCGAAGGTCTAGCAAGCGCCATGTCACGAAAACCCCTGATCGGCGTCACCCTGGATGCCGAGCCCGCCGGCGGCTGGTCGAAGCTGCCCTGGTATGCGCTGCGCCAGAACTATTTTTCCGCCGTCATCGCGGCCGGCGGCCTGCCCGTGGCGTTGCCGCACCACCCGGAACTGGCCCTGGAGTACCTCGATGCGCTCGATGGGCTGCTGGTGACGGGCGGGGCCTTCGATGTCGATCCCGCGCTGTGGGGCGGCGGCGCGCCGCACCCCAAGGTCACGCTCAAGCCCGGCCGCACGGATTTCGAACTCGCCGCGGTTCGGGCGGCCCTGGCGCGCGACCTGCCGGTGCTGGGCATCTGCGGCGGGCAGCAGCTTCTCGCCGTCGCCTTCGGCGGCACGCTGGTGCAGCACATCCCCGACGAGGTGCCGGGCGCGCTGGCGCATGAGCAACCCAACCCGCGCACCGAGCCGGGGCACGAGGTGACGCTGAGCCCCGGCACGCGCCTCGCGCACATCGTCGGAGCCGCGCGCATGGCGGTGAACAGCGCGCACCACCAGGCCGTCGCCACGCCGGGCAGCGGCATCGTCAACGCCCTCGCCCCCGATGGCGTGATCGAGGGCATCGAGCACCCGGCGCATCGCTTCGCCCTCGGCGTGCAATGGCACCCCGAATACGCCGTCGATCCGCGCGACCCGCTGATCTTCGGCGCCTTCGTCGAGGCCGCCCGCGCATGAGCGACGAGGCCGAGGACAGCGCCGAACGCGGCGAACGCATCGCGAAATTCCTGGCCCGCGCCGGCATCGCCTCGCGCCGCGACTCGGAAAAGCTCATCGCCGAGGGCAAGGTGCGGCTCAACGGCAAGACCGTGGAAACGCCCGCCACCTTCATCGTCGACGGCGACCGCGTGAGCGTGGATGGCAAGCCCGTGCAGGCGGCCGAGCGCACGCGGTTGTTCCGCCACCACAAGCCCGATGGCGTGGTGACCACGCACAAGGACCCGCAGGGCCGCCCCACCGTGTTCGAGCGCCTGCCGGCCGCACTGCCGCGCGTGGTCTCGATCGGCCGGCTCGACCTCACCAGCGAGGGGCTGCTGCTGCTGACCAATGATGGCGAGCTGGCGCGCCGGCTGGAACTGCCCAGCAATGGCTGGCTGCGGCGCTATCGCGTGCGGGTGTTCGGCGCGGTGGACGACAAGGTGCTGGCGCAGCTGGCGCGCGGCATCACCATCGATGGCATCGCCTATGGCCCGATCGAGGCCGGCATCGACAGCCGCCGCGGCGGCAATGCCTGGCTGACGGTGAGCCTCAAGGAGGGCAAGAACCGCGAGATCCGCCGCGTGATGCAGCATCTCGGCCTGCATGTGACGCGGCTGATCCGCACCGCCTACGGCCCCTTCCAGCTCGGCGTGCTGCCGAAGGGCGCGGTGGAGGAGGTGCACCCCAAGGTGATGCGCGAGCAGCTGGGCATCGGCGAGGCGCCGCAGAAGCTGCGCCTGCAGCAGCGCCGCCAGGCCGCCCAGGAAGCCACCGCCACCCCGCCCGATGTCGCGCCTGGGGCCCCGCCCGCCGCCGCCGCGCCGGGCCGCAAGCCGCGGCCTGAGAACACGCCGCGCGCCCGCAACGCCGAACCCCGCAAGCCGAAACGTGCCACGTCTCGTCGCCGGCCGGCACCGCGGGCGTAGGCTCGCCGCACCGGACGGCCAGGCCACGCGTCCGACATCGGACCGCGTGCGCCAGGCGCTGTACGACATGCTGTGGCACGCCCCCTGGGCCGGCCGCGCGGCGCTGGATGGCCAGCGCGTGCTGGATGCCTTCGCCGGCACCGGCGCGCTGGGGCTGGAGGCGCTTTCGCGCGGCGCGGCGCACGCCACCTTCTTCGAGAATGACCGCGCCGCCCTCGCCGCGCTGCGCGGCAACATCGCCATGCTGCGCGAGGAAACCCGCGCCCGGCTGGTGCCGGGCGACGTGCTGCGCCCGCCCCGTGCGGCGCAGCCCTGCGCGCTGCTGCTGCTGGACCCGCCCTATGGCCAGGCCCTGGTGCCGCGCGCCGTCGCCGCCCTGGCCGCCGCCGGCTGGCTGGCGCCCGGCGCCCTGGTGGCCGCCGAGCTGGGCCGGGACGAGGCGCTGGAGATGCCCGGCTTCACCGAGCTCGACACCCGCGCCCATGGCGCGACGCGGCTGGTGTTCCTCCGCGCCGATCCGGCGTGACGGCAGATCCCGGCGATCGTAACCAGCGCCCGCTGAAGGCGGGCGAGCGGCCGAACGGCCGCCGCGCCCAATGGCGCGCAGCCAAGCGCGCGGATGCGCGCGCCGGCGACTGAGGGCGGATCGCCTGCGATCCGCAGGATTACGTCTGAAGGGGCACCCCCAGGCGGGCATACATATCGGCCAGCCGCTTGGCATAGGCCGCGCCATCGAACAGCGCGGCGCGCTTCGGCCCGCGCGCGGCGTATTCGGCGCGCAGCCCGGCATCCGCATCCAGCGCCTGGATCGCCTCGGCCATGGCGCGCGTATCATAGGGATCGACCGTCAGCGCCGCATCGCCCACCACCTCGGGCAGCGAGGCGGCGTTGGAGGCCATGACCGGCGTGCCCAGCAGCATCGCCTCCAGCGCCGGCAGGCCGAAGCCCTCGTACAGCGAGGGGAACAGCAGCGCCCGCGCGCCGCGGATCAGCCCCACCAGCAGGCGGAAGGGCACGTAGTCCAGCAGGATCACGCGGTCGCGCAGCTTGCGCTGGAAGGACTGGATGCCCTCCAGCGGCCCGGGATCGGTCATGATGCGCTGGTCGTCCTCGTACAGCAGGCCGAGTTCCTGGCGCATCTGCCAGGCCTGCCGGCCGCACACCACCAGCGGATAGGGGCTGCCGGAGGCGAGGTAGGCCTCGATCAGCCGGCCGACATTCTTCTTCGGCTCGATCGCGCCGAAGAACAGCCAGTAGCCCTGCCAGGGCAGGCCGAAGGCGCCCTGCAATTCGCCGCGCACCAGCGCCTCGGGCTTGCCGGCCAGGCGCTCGGGGATCTCGACGGCCTGGTAGGTGTTGGTGATGCGCTCCTCGGCCACGCCGAGCAAATTCACGATGTCGCGCTTCGAGGCCTCGCTCACCGTGACGATGTGGTCGGCCTTCGCCGCGATCTCGCGGCAGGTGCCGAGGTAGCGGCGCTTCACGTCCAGCGTCGCATAGGGCATGCGCAGCGGCACCAGGTCGTGAATCGTGTAGATGTTCTTCGCCCCCGGCACGGTCAGCGGCAGCGGGTAGGTCCAGTGCATCACCTGCGGGCCGTCGGGCAGCGTCACGCGGCCGAATTTGCGGCTGCTGCCGAAGCCCAGCACCGCGGCGCGATACAGCTCGGGCACGTTCCACATGCGGTCGGCGTAGGGCGTGCGCGCCTCCAGGCCGCGGCGGATGATGCGCTCGGTCACCGGCACCGGCGTGGCGGTCTCGCCGAAGCCGAGGCGGATGGCGCGGGTGAAATCCTCGATCACCTTGCCGATGGCGTTGCCGCTGCGCGGCCGCGCATCCAGCAACATCACCTCGCGCAGCAGCTCGTCGCCGGAGGACGCACCGGCGCGCTGGCCGTACAGCACGCCCACATCGGCGCCCAGCGCGCCCAGCTGGAAGGACAGGTTGCGCGCATAGGTCGCCACCCCCGTGCCCTGGTCGAGCGCCAGGTTGTAGCCGTCGATCGCGATCCGCGGCTTGCTCACCGGGCCTGCTCCTTCACCTCAGCCTGCCGGGTTAGGGGCAGGCCGCCGGCCCCGTCAACTCGCCCGCACGCGGTGTCGCCCCCGCCGGCCCGGGCGCGTTGCCTTTCTTTTTCCGCATCCCTGCGACATATCGGGCCCCACCCCGCCTTCGAGGTCCACGCCGACATGAATTCCGCCGCCGATCCGATCGTGCCCGTCATCCTGTCCGGCGGCACCGGCACACGGCTCTGGCCGCTGTCGCGGGAAGCCTACCCGAAGCAGTTCTGGCCGCTGGTCTCGCAGGGCACCATGCTGCAGGAAACCGCGGCCCGCGCCCGCGCGCCAGGCTTCGCGCCGCCCCTGGTGGTGTGCGGCGAGGCGCACCGCTTCCTGGTGGCCGAGCAGCTGCGCGAGGCCGGCGCCGAGGATGCCCGCATCGTGCTGGAGCCGGTGGCGCGCAACAGCGCCGCCGCCATCGCCGCCGCCGCCGTGCTGGTGGGCGAGGCGCGGCCCGACACCGTGCTGTGGATCATGGCCGCCGACGCCGCCATCGCCGACGTGCCCGCCCTGCGCCGCGCGCTGGAGGCCGCCGCCGGCGCCGCCCGCGCCGGGCATATCTGCACCTTCGGCATCCGCCCCACCGCGCCCGAGACCGGCTATGGCTACATCGAGGTCGGCGCGCCGCTGGCGGCCGCACCCGGCGCGCAGGCCATCGCCCGCTTCGTCGAGAAGCCCGATGCCGCTACCGCCGCGCGCTTCCTGGCCGATGGCCGGCACCTCTGGAATTCGGGCATGTTCGTCGCCACCGCCGGCACGCTTCTGGCGGAACTCGCCGCCCATGCGCCCGCCGTGCTGGCCGCCGCCCGCGCCGCCGTGGCCGCCGACACCGAGGATCTCGGCTTCGTCCGCCTCGGCCCCGCCTTCGCCGACGCGCCCTCCATCTCGATCGATCATGCGGTGATGGAGCGCACCGCCCATGCCGCGGTGGTGCCCTGCGACCCCGGCTGGTCCGATGTCGGCTCCTGGGCGCAGCTGTGGGAGGTCTCGCAGAAGGATGCCGCCGGCAACGCCACGGTGGGCCAGGTGTCGCTGCTGGATGCTGAGGGCTGCTACGTGCGCTCGGAGGGCATCCTCACCGCCGTGGTGGGGCTGCGCGACGTGGTGATCATCGTCACCGACGATGCCGTGCTGGCCTGCCCGCGCGACCGCGCGCAGGACGTGAAGAAGATGGTGGAGCAGCTGCGCGCCCAGGGCCGCAAGGAAGCCACCGAGCACCGCCGCGTCTACCGCCCCTGGGGTGCGTATGAGGGCGTGGCGCTGGGCACCCGCTTCCAGGTGAAGAAGATCACCGTGCGCCCGGGCCGCAAGCTCAGCCTGCAGAAGCACTACCACCGCGCCGAGCATTGGGTGGTGGTGGCCGGCACAGCCATGGTGGAGCGCGATGGCGAGCGCATCCTGCTGCGCGAGAACGAGAGCGTCTACCTCCCACTCGGCTGCGTGCACCGGCTGGAGAATCCCGGCATGATCCCGCTGACGCTGATCGAGGTGCAGTCCGGCCCCTATCTCGGCGAGGACGACATCGTGCGGCTGGAAGACACCTACGGCCGCGCCTGAAGCGCGGGAGACCAAGGGGGGGGCCAGCGGGCGCATGGACGACACGCCGGGCAGCGCGGGCCTGCTGGCCAAGGCCGACCGGCTGCGCGACGCGCAGGATTGGGCCGGCGCCGCCGCCGGCTACGCCGCCTGGCTGGCGCTGCACCCCGATGACGCCGCGGTGTGGATCCAGCAGGGCCATTGCCTCAAGGAGGCCGGCGACATCGAGGGCGCGCTGGCCGCCTATCGCCGCGCCGAGCGCAGCCGCCCGCGCGATGGCGACCTGCAGATCCAGATCGGCCACGCGCTGAAGCGCGGCGGCGACGTGCCCGGCGCGCGCGCCGCCTATGCGCGGGCGCTGGAACTCGACCCCGCCAGCAATGCCGCCTGGCGCGAGGTGGCCGCACTGCTCGGCGAGGCCGCGCTGCCCCAGCCCGAAGCCCCGGCCGAAGGCGGGCTGATGCTGGTCGATGACCTCACCGTGGTGCTCGACCTGTCGGACCTGCTGTCCTGGTTCGGCGCGGCGCGCGCGCCCTCCGGCATCCAGCGCGTGCAGCTGGAGATTGCGGGCGCGGCGCTGCGCCCGCATGCGCCGGCCGGGCGCGTGATGCTGGCGGCCTTCAACCCACCGACCGCCACCTGGCGCGCCCTGCCGCGCGAGGTGTTCCTGCGCCTCGCCGCGCTGTCGCGCAGCGGCGCCGAGGCCGAGGACCCCGCCTGGCAGGAGGCCGTCGGCGCCGCCGGCGCGGTGCTGCAGGCGGGGCCGGACCTCGCCTTCCCCGAGGGCGCCTGGCTGGTCAATCTCGGCACGTCCTGGACGCTGGCGAACTACCCGCTCGCGCTGCGCGCCGCCAAGGCGCAAGCGGGGCTGCGCCACGCCGCGGTGGTGCATGATTGCGGCCCGCTGCTGGTGCCGGAGCACTGCCCGCCGGCGCAGGTGGCGCGCTACGCCGCCTGGTTCGCCAGCCTCGGCGCGCATGCCGACCTGCTCTTCGCCATCTCCGCCGCCACCGAGGCCGACCTCATCCGGCTGCGCGCCGCGCTGCTGCCCGGCCTGCCGCAGCCGCCCGTGGCGTTGCTGCGGCTGGATGCCGCGCCGCCGCGCCCGCCGCGCGCCGCCACCACCCACCCCGCCGTCGCCGCGCTGGCCGGCCGGCCCTATGTGCTGTTCGTCGCCACGCTGGAAAGCCGCAAGGACCACCTGTTCGTGCTGAACGCCTGGCTGGCGGCGCTGCGCCGGCATGGCGCGGCGCTGCCGAAGCTGGTCTGCGTCGGCCGCCCGGGCTTCCAGGCCGAGCAGGTCTTCGCCCTGCTGCGCGGCGCGCCGGCGCTGGCCGATGCGGTGCAGGTGCTGACCGACATCCCCGATTCCGCGCTGGATGCGCTGTACGCCGGCGCGATGTTCACCCTCTACAACAGCCACCATGAGGGCTGGGGTCTGCCGGTGACCGAGGCGCTGGCGCAGGGCAAGGCGGTGCTCGCCACCGGCCATTCCGGGCTGCTGGAATCCGGCGCCGGCCTCGCGCTGCACTACGCGCCGCAGAGCGAGCCCGAATTCCTCGCCCAGCTGGAACGCCTGCTGTTCGAGCCCGGCTTCCTCGCGGCGCAGGAGGCGCGGATCAAGGCGGGGCTGCGGCTGCGCAGCTGGGCCGCGGTGGCCGATGGCATGCTCGGCCGGCTGGCCGCCGCACCCCCGGCCGCGCCCGCCCCGCCGCTGCCCGCGCCGCTCGGCCTGGTGCTGCGGCTCGGCACCCCCACCGCGACGCGGCCGGAGCCGGCCATGGCGCTGGCCGAGATGCTGCGCGCCGGCCCCTTCTGGCACGCGCCCGAGCCCTTCGGCTGCTGGACGCGGCCGGGCCGCGCCATGCTGCGCATCGCCCATCCGGCGCCGCCGGGCACGGCGCTTCGGCTGCTGGTGACGCTGCGCGCCCCGCCCGCCGGCGTGCGCGTGCTGCTGCGCGCCGGCGAGGGCGATGCGCTGGCGCTGGAATTGCCGCCTGGCGGCCAGGCCACCGCGGCGCTCGACCCGGTGGCGGGCGGGCCCGTGCTGGACCTCGCCATCGAGGCCGCCGCCGCCAGCGCGCCCGGCGCGGCGCCGGAGGACCCGCCGCGCGAGGTCGGCGTCGGCGTGGTGTCCGTCATGCTCTGCGCGCGCGACGACCTCGCCGCGCGCCTCGACTACCTGGAACGCCAGCGCTTCGTCTGGCCGGAAGCATATTGATGCCCTCAAGCGTCGTGCCGCAGGCACGCCTCCGGCGTGACGGGCGGCGGCTCCGCCGCCTTGGCTCGCCGCACTGGCGGCGGCGGCCATTCGGCGGCTCGGCGCGCTGATGCGCGCCGCAACGATCTTGATGCCCTACGCGCCGGCGAGGGTGAGGCCCTCGACGCGCAGCGTCGGCGCGTCGCTGCCGCGGCGGAACTTCAGGTCGTTCGCGGCGGTGATGTTCAGGAACATCTCCTTGAGGTGGCCGGCGATGGTGATCTCGCTCACCGCCTCGGCCAGCGCGCCGCCGCGGATCATGAAGCCGGCCGCACCGCGCGAGTAGTCGCCGGTCACGCCGTTCACGCCCATGCCGATCAGGTCCGTCACATAGAGGCCCTCGGCGATGTCGGCCATCAGCGCCTGCGGAGTCGCTTCGCCGGGCTCCAGCCACAGGTTGGTGGGCGCCGGGCCGGGCGGGCCGCCGGTGCCGCGGCTGGCGTGGCCGGTGCTGGCCAGGCCAAGCTGCCGGGCGCTGCGCCAATCCAGGATCCAGGTGGTCAGCACGCCATCCTCGACGATGGCGCGCGGCGCGCCCGCCATGCCCTCGCCATCGAAGGGGCGTGAGCGCAGGCCGCGCGGCCGCGTCGGGTCGTCGCGCAGCGTGAGCCCCTTGGCCAGCACCTGCGTGCCCAGCCGGTCGCGCAGGAACGACGTGCCGCGCGCCACCGCCGCGCCGTTGATGGCCGAAACGAGGTGCCCCATCAGCGAGGCCGAGACCCGCGGGTCGAACACCACCGGGATGCGCGCGGTCTTGGCCCGCACGGGATTCAGCCGCGCCAGCGTGCGCTCCGCCGCGCGGCGGCCGAGGGTCGCGGGGTCCTCGAGGTCGGCCAGGTGCACGGCCGAGGAGAAATCATAGTCGCGCTCCATCGCCGTGCCGCTGCCGGCTAGCGCGGTCACGGAAATGCCGTGCGAGCTGCGCGTATAGGCGCCGCCGAAGCCCGCCGAGGTCACCAGCGCCACGCGCACGCGGCCCCAGCTGGCTTCCGCGCCCTCGCTGTTGGTGATGCCCTGCACCGCCAGCGCTGCATCCTCGGCCGCGGTGGCGCGCGCGATCAGATCCTCGGCGCTGGGCTCGGTGGGGTCGAACAGGTCGAGTGCGGCAACGTCGCGCGGCGCTTCCAGCGCGTCGGCCAGCCCGCCGAAGGGATCCTCCGGCACCACCTGCGCCATCGCCACCGCGCGCTCGGCCAGAAGCGCGAAGCCGCGCGGATCGGGATCGGTGGTGGAGACGATGGCCTGGCGGCGGCCGACGAAGACGCGCAGGCCGATATCCATGCCCTCGGCGCGTTCCAACTGCTCGATCTTGCCCAGCCGCCGCGCCACCGACAGCGAGGCGTTCTCGACATGCAGCGCATCCGCCGTATCCGCCCCGGCGCGCTTCGCCGCCGCGACGAGATCGGCGAGGACGTCAAGGTTGCTCATGCTTGGCGCCTCCGATTCAGCTCTCCGGTGCTCGCGGCCTGCGGCCGCTGCGCCCTGCGACCATCGGAGGCGGTCATGCCGCCAGCTTCTCGACGATGCTCGGCAGACCCGGCACCTTGCCGGCGGGGCCGAGGGCGGCCAGCGTCGGTGCGCCGCGGAAGGCGCGCGCGGCGGCGTCCTGCACCTGCTCCACCGTCACCGCGGCGATTTTCGCCTTCGTCTCCTCCACCGGGATGATCCGGCCATGCACCTGCAGCTGCCGCGCCAGCTGCTCGCAGCGGCTGCCGGTGGATTCCAGCGACATCAGCAGGCTGGCGCGCAGCTGCGCCTTGGCGCGCGCCAGCTCGTCCTCGGTCACGTCATGCTGCACGCGGCGCAGCTCCTCCAGCGTCACGGGCACGAGTTCCGCCGCCTGGTCCTCGCCGGTGCCGGCATAGACGGCGAAGACGCCGCCATCCGCGAAGGGCGAGGCGAAGCTGTAGATGGAATAGACGAGGCCCCGCTTCTCGCGGATCTCCTGGAACAGGCGGGATGACATGCCCCCGCCGAGCAGTGTGGAGAGCAGCTGCGTGGGCATGTGCAGCGGGTCCGTCGCCGCCACCGAGGGGAAGCCCAGCACCAGGTGCACCTGGTCGAGGTCGCGCTCCTCGCGGAATTCGCCGCCGGTGTAGCGCGCGGGCTCGGCGGCGAAATCGGCGGCCGCCGGCAGGTCGGCGAAGTGGCGGCCGACCATGGCCAGAAGGTCCTCATGCTCGATCGCGCCGGCCGCCGCCACCACCATGCGCGAGGGGCCGTAGTGGCGGCGCATGTAGCCGGTCAGCTGCGCGCGCGTCATCGCCTTGATGCTGTCCTCGGTGCCCAGCACCGGCCGGCCCATGGCCTGCGTGGCGTAGGCGGTAGACTGGAAATGGTCGAACACGATGTCGTCCGGCGTGTCGTTGGCTTGGCCGATCTCCTGCAGGATCACGCCGCGCTCGCGCTCCAGCTCCTCCGGCACGAAGGTGGAGTGGCTCAGGATGTCGCCGATGATGTCGGCGGCGAGGCCCACATCCTCCTTCAGCACCTTGCAGTAATAGGCCGTGTTCTCGCGCGAGGTGTAGGCGTTCAGGTGGCCGCCCACATTCTCGATCTCGCGCGCGATGGCCGCGGCGTCGCGCCGCTCGGTGCCCTTGAAGGCCATGTGCTCGAGGAAGTGGGAGACGCCGTTCTCGGCCGCCGCCTCATGCCGCGTGCCGGCATTCACATAGGCGCCGATCGAGGCGGTCTCCACCCGCGGCATCTTCTCGGACACCACGGTCAGGCCGTTCGGCAGGCGGGTCAGGCGGATCGCATCGGTCATGGGGTGGAGGTGTTCCTTGCGCCGCTCAGGCGGCGTTCCGCAGGGTGTGGGCGCGCACGAAGGCCTCGACGGCGTGCAGCTCGGCGGGCAGGCGCGTGTAGCGTTCCGGGCGCTCATATAGGTCGGCCAGCCGCAGTGGCAGTGGGGCCTCGATGCCGGTGGCGCGCCGCACCGCATCGGGGAATTTCGCCGGATGCGCCGTGGCCGCCACCACCATCGGGATGGCCGGGTCGGAAGGCGGCACCGCCATGGCGGCGGCGGTGCCGATGGCGGTGTGCGGATCGGCCAGGTAGCCCTGCGCGTGCAGCCGCGCGATCTCGGCCAGCGTGCCGGCATCGTCCAGCGCGAAGCCGCGGAACAGCTGCGCCGCCTCGCGCCACGCGGCATCGGGCACCGGCATGCGGCCCTCGGCGCGGAAGCGCTGCATCGTCGCCGCGGTCTGCCCGGCATCGCGGTGCAGCAGCTCGAACAGCAGGCGCTCGAAGTTCGAGCTCACCTGGATGTCCATCGAGGGCGAGAGCGAGGGCTCCACCCCACGCACCGTCATGTCGTTGGCGCTGAGGAAGCGCGTCAGGATGTCGTTGCGGTTGGAGGCCACCAGCAGCTGCGCGATGGGCAGCCCCATGCGCCGCGCGGCCCAGGCGGCCATGACGTTGCCGAAATTGCCCGTCGGCACGCTGAACGCCACCTCGCGGTCCGGCGCGCCCAGCGCCAGCGCGGCGGCGGCGTAGTAGGGAATCTGCAACGCCACGCGCGCCCAGTTGATGGAGTTCACCGCCGCGAGGCGCATCTCCTGCCGGAACGGCGCGTCGTTGAACATCGCCTTCACCAGATCCTGGCAATCGTCGAAGGAACCCGCGATGGCGAGGTTGGCGACGTTGGGCGACAGCACCGTGGTCATCTGCCGGCGCTGCACTTCGCTGGTCCGGCCCTCCGGGTGCAGGATCACGATGTCCACCGCCGCGCGGTCGCGGCAGGCCTCGATGGCGGCCGAGCCGGTATCGCCCGAGGTCGCGCCCACGATGGTCACGCGTTCGCCGCGCCGCGCCAGCACATGGTCGAACAGCAGGCCCAGCGCCTGCATCGCCATGTCCTTGAAGGCCAGCGTCGGGCCGTGGAACAGCTCCAGCGCGAAGACGCGCGTATCCAGCTGCACCAGCGGCGCCACCGCCGGGTGGCCGAAGCCGCCATAGGCCTGGCGCAGCAGCGGCAGCAGCGTGGCGTGGTCAGGCTGGCCGCCGGTGAAGCGCGCCAGGATATGCGCGGCGAGGTCGGCATAGGGCAGGCCGCGCAGCGCGCGCCATTCGGCGCTGGTCAGCACCGGCCAGGTTTCGGGCATGAACAGCCCGCCATCCTCAGCCAGGCCAGCCAGCAGCACGCCTTCGAAATCGCGGGGCGCGGCGGCACCGCGTGTGGAGATGTAGCGCATGGATCGCAACCTAGTGCGCGCGCGGCTTGCGGGCGAGGGGGCGACCGTGTTTTGCCGCATCACCGAAGCTGCCGGCGTCGTCGCATTGCTGCCGCCGTGCGGAAGCTCCGTCGTTAAGGGGCAACTCGCCGCGCCGGGGGCAGCACGCGCCGGCGCGCCCAGTACCCCTCCCGCCACGCCAGAAAGCGCCGTTCAAAAAAGCCGAGACACTTCAATATTCCGCGACCCGCCATCATCGTCGTAGCCATACTTCATTACTAATTTATAGAATGTCGTGCTCCCTCGATGGCGTAGGAGCAAGGAATTGGTGCGGTTTATTTATAATCGCACTGCATTCGGAGAATAATAACATTATAGGAGGGTTATATGTTCAATATCGAGTCCACTTGCTACTCTTCCCCCTGGAGGCGAACACGGGCGCGTGTGATGCACGCATTTTCGGCAGTGGCGCTTGTGACAACGATGGCGACCGCGGCGGCACCAAACTCGGCCAGCGCAGCGAACATCCTGCAGCTCGCGGGCGTCGGAATCGTAACCCGCGCGGCTCCCGCCACCTGGATCAGCAATCCATCAAGCGCGCCTTATCTTGACCTCGGCGCGCTGCCGACACAGATCAATGCCAACCACGCGACATTCAACTACAATGGAATTCATCTAAATTCGGCCCTGACAGGGACGACAATCGGCGATTTTCTTGTCAGTGCTCCGCCTCCAGGATCGCCGCCCTCAGATATATCTTCTATTGACTACTATGGTTCCGCACAGCCCACCGACTCTGTTTTTGGGTCCTTTTTCCAATTTCAGGGATTTGTTGAATTAACTAAAGCGCCAACAGGATTTGATTATTTTCTCAAAATCAACCATGATGACGGGTTCGACTTCAAACTGACTCGCAGAAATGATCCGAATCCAGATAAATGGCTTAATCCTATCGTTCATTTATCTAACACAGCTGCATTCGGGCCGTCATTGTGCGCAGACGCAGCGAATGCTTTTAATAATGCTTGCTTCCAGACCTTCGGGTTCAACATACCCCTGAATGGATTTTATGATTTCTCCCTCTCATACGGATCGAATTCACAAGGCGATAACCAGAATAATTATTCGCGCTTGGACGCGACCATAATTCCGACGCCGGCATCAATCACGCTGTTCGGCTTCGGGGTCTTCGCCATGGGGATGATCCTGCGGCAAAGCCGCGCACGGACCCAGGCGGACGCCGGAGCCACCGGCCCGCTACCGGCTTGAGCCCCGCATAGCGCCAACGCGGCATCGCCGCCGGGTTCGGCCATCGGCTGGGCTCGGCGGCAACCCACCACACGGATCGCGCGGCGGCCGCCCGGCCGCCTCGCCAGGTGCCCCGCCGAAGCCGCAGCGAGCTTCCCGCAGCGCGAAGGAACTCAAACCCCCGCCGAGAGCCTCAGCCCACCTCGTCCAGGAAGGCCTCCACCAGCGCGTTGAAGGCCTCCGCGTGCTCGAAATAGGCCGAGTGCCCCGCCGCCGGGATCGCCGCCACCCGCGCGCCCGGAATGGCGCCCACCATGGCCGCGGCGGCGAAGGGCGGCAGCACCACATCCTGCCCGCCGGGGATGAACAGCACCGGGCAGCCCGCCGCCGCGAGGTCCGCGGGCGGGCGGGTGCGCAGCGAGCCCAGACGCGCGCGCACGGCCTCCTTGTCGAAGCCCGTGGTCAGCGCGTCGATCTGCGCATACAGGTGGTGCAGCGCCGGCTGCGCCGCCGCCATGGCCGCCCCCGCCGCCGGCACGATGCTGGCCGCCAGCAGCGCCGCGCGCGCCGCCCGGCTTTCCTGTTCCCAGGCCTCCAGCCGCGCCGCATCCACCGCCTGCCGCGGATCGAGCGAGCCTGTCGTGGCGGCCAGCACCAGAGCCTTCACGCGCCCGGGCCGCGCCAGCGCGTATTCCACGCCGGTCCACCCCCCCATGGATTGGCAGACGATGCGGATATCGCCGAGGCCGAGTTCATCCACCAGCGCCGCGAGGTCGGACGCGTAGTCGCGCGGGTCCGGCCCGCCTGCCGGCGCGGTGGAGGGGAAGAAGCCGCGATGCGAGAAGGCCACGCAGGTGAAGCGGGGCGCGAAATGCGCCACCTGCTGCCACCACGACATCAGGCACCCGCCCAGCCCATGCGCGAAGACGATGGGCGGCCCTTCGCCCGCCATCTCATAGGCGATGCGGCAATCCGGGCGTTCGATGAAGCCGCGGCGGCGGGCGGGCGAGGCGATGGGCATCGGAACTCCTATCGGTGAGCAGGAAGAGGGGCCAGCGCGAAGACCTGCCCGGTGACGCGCACGCCCCAGCCATCGTCGGGCGCTTCCGATTCCAGCACGAAGCCGGCCTGTTCGTAGAGGCGCCGCGCAGCGTCGAGCCCGGCGAAGCTGGTCAGCCACAGTCGCGTCGCGCGCTGCGCCCGCGCCACCGCCAGCGCCTCGCCCAGCAAGCGCCGGCCGAGGCCGCCGCGGGCCTGCTCCGCAACGATGAACCAGCGCAGCCGCGCCACCGGCCAGGCGCGGCCATCCAGCGCGATGGCGCCCTGCACCTGCCCGGCCTCGTCCAGCGCCGTGAAGAGCCGCGAATGCGCCTGTGGCAGGCTCGCCGCGAAACCGCCGAGCTCGGCCGCCACCTTGGCCTCGAAGGCCAGGCCGAAGCCCCAATGGCGGGCGTACCAGTCGGCGTGCAGCGCGATGATGCGGCCGAGCGCGCCGGGCGGCGGTGCTGCGGTGATCAGAAGCGCTTCAGCAGGCGGTCGATGTAGTCCAGCTCCTCCTGCGCGCGGCCACGCTCGGCGCCGCGCTTGCGCAGCTCCTCCTGGATGCGGCGGGTGCGCAGCAACTCGGCCTCGTCCGGCACGCGGGTGTCGCTGCCATTGTCCTGCGCGCCGGGCGCCTCGCGAGTGCGGCGGCCGAGCGGGTCGCGCCCCTGGCCCTGGTCCTGGGCCTGGTCCTGGCCTTCGCCCTGGCCCTGGCCTTCGCCCATCATGTCGCCCTCGCCCTCGCCTTCCTCCTCGCCCCCATCGCCGGGGCCGAACTGGCGCTGCATCTGCTGCGCCATCTGGCGGCTGCCCTCCTGCAACTCGCGGATCGCGGTCTGCTGCGAGGGGCGGGCATCGCGGCCCTCGCCCAGCGCTTCCTGGGCCTCGCGCATCGCCTGGTCGGCGCGGCCGAGTTGCGGCGGCAATTCGCCGGTGAGGTCGCCGAATTGCTGCATCACCTCGCCCAGCGCGCGGCGGAGGGCGCGCTGCGTGCGGGCCTCGCGGTTGGCCTCGGCGCGGGCCTGCTCCTCGGCCTCGGCGCGCTGCTGCTGTTGTTGCTGCTGCTGTTCCGGGTTGGGGCGGTTCCAGGGCGTGCGGTTTTGCTGCTGCTGCGCGCGGCGCTCGGCCTCGCGGCGCTGCGTCTCGGCATCGGCGCGGCGGTGGCCGCTGTCCAGCATCTCGGTCTGGCGACGCACCATGTCCTGCACCACGCCCATCTGCTGCTGGCCGCGCTCGCGCTGCTGGCGCTGGCGTTCCTGCGCCTCGCTGCGCGGCGTGCGGCCTTCCTCCAGCGCGCGCAGCTGTTCCTCCAGCTCGGCCAGCTCCCGCTGCGCATCCTGCGGGCGGTTCTCGCGGTTGGCCTCGCGCATGCGGTTGGTGCGGCGGTCGAGCTCGCGCGGGTCCATCAGGCGGTTCTGCGGGTCGGCTGGCATCGCCTCGGCGTTCTCGCGCTGCAGGCGTTCGGCCAGGGCTTCGAGATGGCGCCGGATGGCGTCGCGCAGTTCCTGGATGCGGCGGTCGGTCTCCTGCCGCTGCTCCTGCGTCTGCGGGTTGTTCTGCTGCTGCTCGCGCTGCGCCTGTTCCAGCGCCTCGCGCAACTGGTCGCGGGCCTGCTGCAGCGCGCGGGCGGTGCGCTCGGCGCGGCCTTCCTCCAGCGCCAGGGCGGTTTCCCACATGATGTCCTGCGCCTCGCCCACCGCATCGGGGCGGCGGTCGCGCATCAGGCGGTGGCGGGCGGCGCGCAGCGCGAGGTAGGTGGTGGTGTCGTGCTCGAAGGCCTCGGGTGCCGCGGCCAGCGCATCCAGCTGGCGGCGGGCGTCGATGCGCCCGCCGGGGTCGATCGACAGCTGCTTGCGCAGCTCGATCAGCGCCTTGGCCACCGGGTGGTTGAAGGCGCGTTCCGGCAGCAGCAGCACCGCCACCTCCGAGACGCCCTCCTGGTTGGCGCCGTCGCGGGCACGCAGCGTGATCTCCACCTCGAGGCCCGCCCAGGGATGCGCCGAGAGGTCGGGCGAGACCACGCCGCGGGCGTTGCGCACCTGCCCGCCGGGCAGGCCGATCTCGATCACATGGGCCGGCGCGCCGGGGCGCGGCTTCAGGCGCAGCTCCGCCACCAGCGTGGCCACGCCCCAATCATCCTCGGTGCGCCAGGGCAGGCGGATGGCAAGGCCGCGCGGCGCGCGGTGCGGCGCCTCGGTGAAGGCGGCGATGGGCGGCTGGTCGGCCTGGATGGTCAGCGTCCAGGCGGCCACCTCGCTGCCGTCGCGGCGGATCACCAGGCGGCTGCCCTGCTCCAGCACCGCCTCGGTGCCGAAGGAGCGTGCATCGAGCGCGCGGAACGGCGTGGCCTCGGCGCCCAGCACCAACTCCGGCGCGCCGCCGGTGCCGCCCGAGAGCGCCACCTGCAGTTTGCTGCCCTGCGGCACCGTCACGGCACCGCCGGCGGGATCGAGGAAGATGGGCGCGGCCCCCGTATAGGCGGGCGGCGTCACCCAGGCTTCCAGGCGCAGGCTCGGCGGCAGGGCGGGGGCGGTGAATTCCGCGGCGACGGCGCGGCGCAGGCGCTCCGGCGTCTCGGCGCCGGCGATGACGAGGGCCGCCAGCAGCGACAGCGCCAGCGCGGCGCGCAGCGCGATCGGGTCGCGCCGCGCCAGGCCGGGCCGCGGCAGGCCGACGCGCAGCCGGCGGATGGAGGATGCGGCGCGGCGCTGATGCGCCTGCCACAGCGCCAGCGCCATCGGATCATCGCTTGCGGGCCGGTCGGCCAGGGCGGCCAGCGGGCGGTGGCTGAGGCCGCTGTCGCGCTCCAGCCGCCGGTCGGCGGCCTCGGGCACCGGCAGGGCGAAGCCGCGGAAGCTGCGCCAGGCGGCGTAGCCGAAGCCGGCCAGGAAGGCCGCCGCCAGGATCGGCCGCGCCCAATAGGGCAGCAGCAAAGGCACGCCCAGCAGCGCGACCAGCACGAACACGCCCAGCACGCCGAGCGGCGGCCAGATGGCCGGCCACAGCCGTTCCCAGGCGAGTGCGGCGCGCGCCAGGCGGCGGCGGGCGGAGAGGCGGCGCAGCGCGGGCGGCGCGCTCATGCCGTCATCCAGCCCGGCAGGCGCTGCCCGGCCAGCATGGCATCGAGCGTCTGGCGTTCGCGGATCACCGCGAAGCGCGCGCCATCCACCAGGATCTCGGGCGCCAGGGGACGGTTGTTGTAGGTGCTGCTCATCGCTGCGCCGTACGCTCCCGCATCGAGGAAGGCGACCAGACTACCGGGTTCCAACTCCGGAATGCCACGCCCACGTGCGAAGGTGTCGCCGGTTTCGCAGACCGGGCCCACGATGTCGGCCGGGGAGAGGGGCTTGGCGTGGTCAACGGCGGCCACCGGGAGGATGCCGTGCCAGGCCTCGTACATCGCCGGGCGCACCAGATCGTTCATCGCCGCGTCCAGCACCACGAATCGGCGCTGCCCGCCGCGCTTCTGCAGGATGACCGAGGCCAGCAGCACGCCCGCCGGGCCGCAGATCCAGCGCCCGGGCTCCACCATCAGTTGCACGCCGAGATTGCCGAGCGTGGCCTTGATGGCGCCGGCCAGCGCCGCGGGGCTGGGCGCGGGCTCGTCGCGGTAGGGGATGCCGAGGCCGCCGCCGCAATCCACCCGCGGCACATCGAGGCCCGCGTCGCGCAGCGCCCGCACGAGGTCCGCCAAGTGGCCATAGGCGGTGCGGTAGGCGGCCATGCCGGCGGTGATCTGGCTGCCGATATGCACCGCCACACCCACCGGGCGGATGCCCGGTGTGGCGGCCATGCGGGCATAGAGCGCCGGGGCGTCGGCGATGGCGACGCCGAACTTGTTCTCGCTTTTGCCGGTGGTGATCTTGGCGTGGGTCTTGGCGTCCACATCCGGGTTCACGCGCAGCGCCACCGGGGCGGTCACGCCCATGGAAGCGGCGACGGCGGCGATCATGCCGATCTCCTCCGCGCTCTCGGCGTTGATCTGCTGGATGCCTTCGGCCAGGGCATGGCGGATTTCCGCGACCGTCTTGCCGACGCCGGAGAAGACGATGTGGTCAGCCGGGATGCCGGCGGCGCGTGCGAGGCGAAGCTCGCCCTCGCTCACCACATCGGCGCCGGCGCCGCCCTCGGCCAGCACGCGCAGCACGGCGAGGCTGGGGTTGGCCTTCACCGCGAAATGCACCTCGGCGCCGGTCTGCGCGTCGGCCAGCGCGCCCTGCAGCGCGGCGAGGCGCCGGCGCAGCGCGCCCGCGGAATAGACCCAGGCGGGCGTGCCGCATTCGGCCGCGATGCGGGCGAGCGGAACATCCTCCATCGTCAGCCCGTGCTGGGCTTGCAGCGTGAGGTGCGGGCGCAGCGCCAGCAGCTCGGCGAAGGAGGGGTCGGGATCGGCGGGGAGGAGGGGTGCGGGGGCGGCCATCCTGTCAGGATGGGGGCCGCGCGCCGTTCCGCCAAGCGTCTGCTATCGGCTCGGATAGAGCCGCGGATGGGTGACCTGCTCCGGCGGGCCGGGCGGGCGGATGCTGCCGGCGCGGCCGCAGGCCACCAGCAGCAGGGCCAGCGCGGCGGCGAGGCAGGCCAGCCTCATGCCAGACGCTCCTGCCATTCCGCCGCCATGCGGGCCACATTGGCCGGCGCCGTGCCGCCGAAGCTGGTGCGGCTGCGCACCGAGGCGCCGACGGTCAGCACCTCGAACACCGCCTCGGTGATGCGCGGCTCCACGAAGCGCATGTCGGCCAGGCTGAGCCCGGCGAGGTCCACGCCCTTTTGCTCGGCCAGCGCCACCAGCCGGCCGGTGACGTGGTGCGCATCGCGGAAGGGGAAGCGCAGCTCGCGCACCAGCCAATCCGCGAGGTCGGTGGCGGTGGAGAAGCCGGCACCGGCGGCCTGCTCCAGCCGCGCCAGCTGCGGCTGCATGTCGCGCGCCATGCCGCCGATGGCGGCGAGGCCCAGCGCGAGGCTCTCGGCGGCGTCGAACAGGCCTTCCTTGTCCTCCTGCATGTCCTTGAAGTAGGTCAGCGCGAGGCCTTTCTGCACGGTCAGCAGGCCCATCAGCGCGCCATAGATCCGCCCGGTCTTGCCGCGCACCAGCTCGGCCGCGTCCGGGTTGCGCTTCTGCGGCATGATGGAGCTGCCGGTGGTGAAGGCGTCGCTCAGCTTGATGAAGCCGAAATAGGGGTTGGTCCAGATCACGATCTCCTCCGCGAAGCGGCTGAGATGCGTGGCGCACATGGCGCAGGCGAAGAGGAATTCCGCGCCGAAATCACGGCTGGCCACGCTGTCGAGGCTGTTGCGCGTTGGGCCATCGAAGCCCAGTTCGGCGGCCGTCATGTGCCGGTCGATCGCGAAGCCGGTGCCGCACAGCGCGGCCGCGCCGAGGGGGCATTCGTTCAGCCGCCTGCGGCAATCGGCGAGGCGTCCGCGATCGCGCGACAGCATCTCCACATAGGCCAGCAGATGGTGGCCGAGCGTGGTGGGCTGGGCGGGCTGCAGGTGGGTGAAGCCCGGCATCACGGTTGCGGCGTGCTCGGCCGCGCGGTCCGCCAGCGCGCGCATCACATCGGCGATCTGCGCATCCAGCCCGTCGATCGCATCGCGCACCCACAGGCGCACGTCCAGCGCCACCTGGTCGTTGCGGCTGCGCGCGGTGTGCAGGCGCTTGCCGGCCTCGCCGATGCGCTCGGTCAGCCGCGCCTCGATGTTCATGTGGATATCCTCCAGCGCCTCGCTGAAGGGGAAGGCGCCGGCCTCGATCTCACGGCCGATGGCCTGCAGGCCCTGGCGGATGGCGGCCTCGTCCTCGGCCGAGATGATCCCCACATGCGCCAGCATGCGGGCATGGGCCAGGCTGCCGCGAATATCCTGGCGCCACATCTTGCGGTCGAAGCCGATGGAGGCATTGATCTCGCGCATGATGGCGCCGGGGCCCTCGGCGTAGCGGCCGCCCCAGAGGCCGTGGGATTTGGTGTTGCTGTCGGTATCGTGCTCGGTCACGGAGGGAGGTCTTTCAGTGGCAAGGCTGGTTGAGCGTCGCGGGGCCTTCGCGATGGGCGCGACCCTACTCGGCGCGGCCCTGGCGCGCAAAGCGGCGGCGGCGGGTGCGGATGGCGGGCTTTCTCGCCTGCGCGAGCATGATGAGGCGCGGCCGCTGCCCGAGGGGCTGTCCTTCACCGACGTGGAGGGCCGGCCCACCGATTTCACGGCCTTCCGCGGCCGCGCCCTGGTGGTGAATTTCTGGGCCACCTGGTGCCCGCCCTGCGTGGCCGAGATGCCGGCGCTGGACCGGCTGCACGCGCAGGTGGTGCGCGAGGGGATCGAGGTGCTGGCGCTGTCGAACGACCGCGGCGGGCGGGCCCAGGTGGAGCCCTTCTTCCAGCGCACCGGCCTTCGCCACATGGCGATCTGGCTCGACCCCCGCGGTGCCACCGGGCGCGCGCTGGCCGTGCGGGTGCTGCCCACCACCATCCTGATCGACCGGCGCGGCCTGGAAGTGGCGCGGCTGGAGGGTGAGGCGGAGTGGGACCGGCCCGAGATCGTCACCGCCATCCGCCGCCTGACGCGCGTGGCCACCCCCACCAACCGCAACACGTGAGAGCGCAGCATGCCCGATGACAGCGCGGCGATGAGCCGCTTCGAAACCCGCCTCGACAAGCTGGCGGCGCTGGCTGTGCGCGTCGGCCTCAACCTGCGGCCGGGGCAGGAAGTGGTGCTGACGGCACCGATCGAGGCGATGCCGCTGGTGCGGCGCATCGCGGCCCATGCTTATCAGGCCGGCGCGACGCTGGTCACACCCCTGATCGGCGACGACGAGGTGGCGCTGGCGCGCTATCGCCACGCGGCGCCGGAGGCCTTCGACGTGGCCAGCGGCTGGCTGTTCGAGGGCATGGCCAACGCCTTCAGGGGCGGGGCGGCGCGCCTCGCCGTGGTGGGCGAGGACCCGACGCTGCTGGCCGGGCAGGACCCGCAGAAGGTGGCGCGGGCCAACCGCGCGCGCTCCATCGCCTATCGCCCGGCGCTGGAACTGATCACCAGCTTCGCCATCAACTGGAACCTGGTGCCGGCGGCGACACCGGGCTGGGCGCGCCAGGTGTTCCCCGACTTGCCGCCAGACCAGGCGCTGGCCGCGCTGTGGGACGCCATCTTCCAGGCCTGCCGCGTGGATGTGGCCGACCCGGTGGCGGAATGGGCGCGGCACAACGCCACGCTGCACGCCCGCACGGCCTTCCTCAACGGCAAGAACTACTCCGAGCTGCGCTATCGCGGGCCGGGGACGGATCTGGTGATCGGGCTGGCTGACGGGCATCTCTGGGCGGGCGGGGCGGAGCCGGCGAAGAACGGCATCGTCTGCAACCCGAACATCCCGACGGAGGAGGTGTTCACCACGCCGCACAAGCTGCGCGTGGAGGGGCATGTGCGCTCGACCAAGCCACTGGCCTACCAGGGCACGCTGATCGAGGACATCGTGGTGCGCTTCGAGGCCGGGCGCATCGTGGAGGCCAATGCCACGCGCGGCGGCGACGTGCTGAACAAGGTGCTGGAGACCGACGAGGGCGCGGCCCGGCTGGGCGAGGTGGCGCTGGTGCCGCATTCCTCGCCGATCAGCGCCTCGGGCCTGTTGTTCCGCAACACGCTGTTCGACGAGAACGCGGCGAGCCACATCGCGCTGGGCCAAGCCTACACCACCTGCCTGCGCAATTCCGCCGGCGTGCCGATGGAGGAACTCGGGCGGCGCGGGGCGAATGAATCGCTGATCCATATCGACTGGATGATCGGATCGGGCGCGCTGGACATCGACGGCGTGACGCAGGAGGGCACGGTGGAGCCGCTGATGCGGGGGGGTGAATTCGTGGCCTGCTGAGCGCGGTGCGCGTTTCGGACAAACCCCGGTTTTGCGGGTTGCGCGCGGGCGGTGTCGGTTTCGGACAAACTCCCGGCCGGGGTCGGCGGGGGTGCGAGAGAGGCTGATTCACGGGGTCAATGAGCGGGGCGCTGGCGCTCTTGAGGCTTATATTCCCATGATTGGCCGTTTGCTGTGGCATGTCCAGCGGAATCGGTAGGTGGGTAGGAAGGGCCCGGGGAGGATCGGCGGACGCATGCGTCCGACCCCGGCTGGAGCGCGAGGGCAGCGCCCTCGCCTACCCCCTTACCGCTGCGCCCCGCGCTGCGAGGGGCGCGGCGCCGGGGCGGCGGCCATCACTTCCTGCATCTGGTTCGAAAGGCTGTAGCGCGAGGTCAGGCCGGCGAGGGCCACCACGCTGGTCTGGGCCATGGCTTCGCGCCACACGGGGTCCATGTTGCCGCAGAAGGCGCCGCCCTGGCCCATGGTGTGTTGCGAGTGCTGGTTGGCCAAGGCGGTGATGTAGATGTCCATGTGGCGCTGGCCGTCGCGGCCGTGCATGCGGCGGAAGAAGCCTTCCAGCGTGTTCCAGGCATTCGCCAGGTCGCCGCGGTAGCGCAGGACGAAGCGGTTGTAGTCCTCGTGCCGATCGCATTTCAGCGCGGCCACCATCAGGAAGCTCTGCACCGCGCGCACGTCGAAGGCGACCTGTTCGACGATGCCGGGGCCGTTGCTGGCTTCGCGCTGTTGCGCGGTGGCCGCGGTGGCGCCGGCGGCCAGCAGGGCCGTGGCGGCGGCGGCGTGGAGGACGGCGGAACGGAAGGCCATGCGCTTGTGCCCGTCTCGTTAACCCATGCCGAATAGCGCGGCAGGCTAATCAACGCAAAGCAAAACGATGGCGCGGCGACGGAAGCAACAAATCGAGCGCCGGCGTGGGGCCCCCCCCGGTGGGGCGGCCCCCCGCC
>JAESGA010000051.1_pt1 | contig 71548 bp, 70 predicted proteins | sample 9269521 | NCBI WGS metagenome assembly JAESGA01 (sample SAMN14514842, study PRJNA621658) | algae metagenome | isolation source: Aphanothece saxicola GSE-SYN-MK-01-06B and co-occurring heterotrophs from... | place: USA: Grand Staircase Escalante National Monument, Utah | collected 2006-04-15 | reverse complement strand
CGTCGCGGTATCAGGATCGAAGGAAAGTAGATGACGTGTAGGAGTTGCTGCGGGGCTGACGGGCGACGGTGTATGGAGCTCTGGGCATGACCCAGAGCGCCGATTGGTGTTGGCGACGCGGGCGGGGACGGTGATCGGCTATGGGTATGACGCGACGGGGCGGCGTCGAACCTGGACGCTGAACGGGGTGGTGACGCAGGTTCTGTGGTCTGGCGAGCAGGAGGTGGCGGAGTATGACGCGGCGGGCGTGCTGCTGCGTCGCTTTGTGCGGGGCTCGCTGGGGCCGGATGAGATGCTGGCGGTGATCGGGGTGGTGGGAAGCCTGTCGGCGCGGCGGCGGTTCCACCATGCGGACGGTTTGGGTTCGGTGGTGGCGGTGACGAACAACCTTGCAGCGGTGGTGGAGAAGCACGCCTACACGCCGTATGGGGTTGGGGACGTGAACACGGGCACGCCGTGGCGTTTCACCGGGCGTCGGCTGGATGCGGAGACGGGTCTGTATCACCTGCGGGCGCGGGACTACGCGCCGCTGCTCGGGCGCTTTATTCAGCCCGACCCGATCGGGATTGAGGGCGGCATCAACCTCTACGCTTATGTCGGGAATAACCCGCTCAACAGAACCGATCCCAGTGGGCTGTTCTGGCCGCTCCTTGCAGGTGGAATCGTCGGCGCGGCCGCGGAGTACGGCGCGCAACGAGCGATGGGCGAACCTATCAGTCCGGGGGCGATTGCACTTGCAGGCCTTGCTGGACTTGCCTCGGCGGGCTTTTTCACCGCCACGCGCACTTTGTCGATCGGCGGACGCGTAGCAGCCAATGCGTACGTAAATGCTCAATTGGGGGCCGCTCAAAGCCTAGGCGAGTTCGTCGGAACGAATGCCGCGCCTGGCACATTCCCTACTGATGATGGAATCCCGCAGCTCTATTTCTCTCCTCAGCGAATGGGCGTGGACGCGGCCGGCGCGGTATTGGGCGGCCTCTTGGGTCCTCTGAGCGAAAGACGCTTGGGACGCGCTGGCGACTACGGCGCACAACAACTTCTAGCGCTGGCGCAACGGGAAGTCGACGCACGGCTTTCGCCTAATTTTGTTGTGTCTGCGCCACTGCTCGATGGCTCGCTACTTGGCGCCGGTCCGACACGCCAAGTTTCGTCCGCGGGCTCTACCGTAGTCGGTGCCCAGATCTATATCGGCGCAGGCGCACTCCAGAAAAAGTAAAGCCATGCAGAGCGCCAATAAAAAAACAGTCATTGGATTCATGTTTGTTTTTGTCGCACCAATTCTGAGATCGGTTGGCGCGGGGGTGGCAGTAGCAACCTTGCTAATAATTCTCGCAAATTTGATCGCTGTTATCGCCACTTTAGATTTTAGTGGCTTTGACGTTGCGCGATCATTTAAATTATGGATGGTTACGTTCTCTATATCATTATTCGTTGGGCTTGTACATAATACAATATACTTTTATCAATTACGTAAATTTCTTAAAGAGAATTCCATTAATTTTTATTTTTTTCTCCAAATGGACTGTATTGGTAGGAATAATCTTTTGGCTGGCGCCGATTTCAAGGCTGGGAAATGGTAGCGTGCCCCGGTGTCGACTGCGATCATTCCGTTGGCCTTGGCGCATCTGCCCTTCCGGTAAGTAGGGTCTGCCATGCCGGCCTGCGTCACCGTTTTCGTTAGATTAGGCCACTCCGAGAACTGCGGTGCGGGTCGCCAGCGACCGTAACTCCTAAAGCCCTGGCAACGCGCGGGTGGAGTCGGTGGAGTTCTCGCCCGGTTATGATTGGTGGGGCATAGGCTGCGCCAACTCCGGCACGCTTCTGCCGCAGAAACCCAAGGATTTCCGCGGCTTTCAGCGTGGCTGGTAAATCGCCCAAGTCGCCAGGTCCAGAGAGAAACCCCGCGGGAGAGACACTTTCGGCCTCTCATTCCGCCTTCGCAGCAGCCAGTCCGCGCGCGAAAACGGCGCAAAAGCTGCGCCGCAGGGCGCAGGCATGTTCCGGGGAGAGTGGTTGGCGCCATTTGCAGTGGCGTAGGAAAGGGAACCGTCCGCAAACCATCTCTGTGCGCCGGGAGACCGGCAGGAGGTAGCGGATGAAAGAGCCGCACGTTGAAGGACTAGCCATCCACGACGACCCCGAGTCATGCGCTATCATCCGCGAGGGTGCCGGCGAAGCGTTGACAGGGGCACCAGCGGGCTGGGTATTGAGCCGCGAAAAGTCACTCCAGGGCGCCGACGCAGTAGAGAATGTCGGAAGGCGAAACGGTGTGCACCGTCATGGCGAGGTGCACGCTGGCCCTGCGCGGTCCGAGACCCCACGCACGTTGGGAAACCTTCTGCACGGGAACCGGGAGATCCCTGGATTGCCTGGCAGGCTATCGCCAGGCCGCGGCGGGAAGGCATTTGCCGGTATCCGCCGATGAACGATCGAGGGAAGTCAGACCCGTCCATAGTACCAGGGAAGCGGCCGAACAAACCCGGGCGACCGGGCACGGAGGCGGTGGAGGGAAGGGGCGGGGCCAAGGGAACCGCGGATCAGCAAAGCACGGGCCGGACTCAGAGCCGGGAAACCGTGTCACAGGCGCTGGCCTGCGTACGAGAAGTGGCGTTACGGAATAGGCGTGAACGGTTCACGTCGCTGATGCACCACATGACGTCGGACCTGCTGGCCTGGGCCTTCCAACAGCTCAAGCCGAAAGCTGCCCCCGGCGTGGATGGGGTGACGTGGGAGCAGTATGCGGTGGCGCTCGATGGCAACATCGACGACCTGCATCGCCGCGTGATGCGCGGCGCGTATCGGGCGAAGCCATCTCGGCGGCAGTACATCCCAAAGCCCGACGGCCGGCAACGGCCGCTCGGCATTGCCGCGCTGGAGGACAAGATCGTCCAGCGCGCGATGGTGGAGGTGCTGAACGCCATTTACGAGACGGACTTCCTCGGCTTCTCCTATGGGTTCCGGCCCGAGCGTTCCCAGCACGATGCGCTGGATGCCCTGGCCTACGGGATCAATCTGACGGCGGTGAACTGGGTCCTGGACGCCGACATCCGGTCGTTCTTCGACTGCATCAGCCACGAGTGGATGATGCGGTTCCTGGAGCACCGGATCGGCGATCGCCGTGTGCTCCGGCTGATAGCCAAATGGCTGAAGGCCGGGGTCATGGAGGAAGGGACGTGGACGGAGGGCACGGTGGGAACGCCACAGGGCGCGGTCATCTCGCCGCTGCTGGCGAACATCTACCTGCACTACGTCTATGACCTCTGGGTGGATCAATGGCGCAAGCGCACGGCGACCGGCCCGATGATCGTGGTCCGCTATGCCGACGACACCATCGTCGGCTTCCAGCGGCACGCGGATGCGGACCGGTTCCTCCGCGAACTCAGGGCACGGCTGTCAGCATTCGGCCTGGACCTGCATCCCGACAAGACCCGTCTGATCGAGTTCGGCCGCTTCGCGGTCGAACGCCGAGCAGCGAAGGGCCTGGGCAAGCCGGAGACGTTCGACTTCCTCGGCTTCACGCATATCTGCGCGAAATCCGGGGACGGGCGTTTCCTGCTGATGCGGCACACCATGCGGAAACGCCTGAAAGCCAAGCTCGTCGAGATCAAGGAGACGCTCTACCGCATGCTCCACGTGCCGGTGCCCGAGCAGGGGCGCTGGCTCGGCCAAGTGGTGCGCGGCTATCTCGCGTATCACGCGGTGCCCACCAATTCGCAGGCGATCACGTCCTTCGTGCACTACGTCACCTGGCACTGGAAGCGGGCGCTCGGGCGCCGCAGCCAAAAGGGCCACGTGACCTGGGCACGCATGGCGCCGATCGCCGCGCGGTGGCTGCCGCCCGCCAGGGTCCAGCACCCGTATCCGCAGCAACGCTTCATCGTCAAACACCCGAGGTGGGAGCCGAGTGCGTTAGCAGCGCACGCTCGGATCTGTCCGGGGGGCGCGGGGTAACCCGCGTCCCTACCGGGATGGGGCGTACGCTTCGGTCCGCTGATACCAGCCGGCTGGTGGTGCACGGAGCGGAGCGGAACTAGGGCGGCGTCCCTCGCTGCTAGCTGACGTGCCGGGCACTGCCCGGATGCCGGTCGCGCCAGGCGGCATGCGCTCCCTTGCAATCCCCTGCGCCATGAATGAGCATTCGGCGAACGGTTCTGGAGCAATGACTTGGACGGGAAGTTTGTCTTCGCCGCCGCACAAGAGCCCTTCGTAGCCGGCGCGAACCTATTCTGCACCCTCGTGCCAGTTTGGCACATGGAGGGTAACGATATCGACCTCGATCGCGATTTCCCCAATCGCCGACTCTGCTGGTTCTTGCTCCGCGACCCGGTCTTCCAGGCGCTGACGCCAGGCCAGCTTGTCGTAGGCTTGGTGCAGCCTTCGGACGAACACGGCTCTCCAAGGCCCGATAAGGACTGGTGGCAGATCAGGGTGGACAGCGCGCAGCTAGCAGGATCCTCCGACTCAATCATCGAAGTCGTCGAAGCCGGTGCTGGCAATAGCGAAGACCCCCGGCTGCTGTTGGAGCCCGGCTACGCGCTCACCCTAGATCATCGCCCCTCGACACTCGTGCTCGTGTCGCTTGGCGACTGGATTTACGGTCCCTTCAGAACACGCGTGCCCAGAACGGGGCCGGACAACTACAATCGTTGGCAGGTCAGTCTCGAACGGACGAGCCGGCCTGTCGTTTACAAGCTTCCTCGCTCAAGGGCGGAGCAGGCCAACGCTATCGTCAGGCCGCCAAAGGTCTCCGTTTCGCTGGAAAGCCAGCCGCCGGACAAGGCAGCGGGGCTCACGTCTCTGGCTTACACCTTCATGCCCTGGGCCTCGTTCGAGCGACTCCGGCAGCTCGGTGCCACGGAGATCGAGATCCGCACCGACGCGGAGGTGCTGCTCCGGGCGGCCGCCGATCACCTGCGGCCTCGGGCTAAGCGTCAGCTGCTTCGGCAACTGCTCGATGAGCTAGGGACATCGCTAAACTCGGCGCAGAGCCAAGACGCCATGGCAGGGCGAACGACCCTGGCTCGGTTGGAGGCGAGCATCAGTGCGTCCGACCGTCTCGCCGATGAACTCGCACAGGCGCTCCTCCAGTCGGGGGCGATTGAGGAGCGGATCGAGGCGCTGAAGGAGGAGCGCTTCACCGCGCACTTGGAGCAGCGTGCCGCCGAAGTTGAGGCCCGCATTGCCGAGCGGGTCAGGTCTAAGGCAGCCGAGTTCGAAGCGATCGAAAAACAGGTTGAGAACTTCAAAGAGCGGATCGAGATCGAGCGCGCCGCGGAGCGCGCCAGGACGGAAGAGGAGCTCTCGGCGCGCCGGGCTGCCGCTGAAGCTGAACTCAAAGCCGAGACGGAGAAGCTCGCAGGCGAGATCGCTGCACTCAAACGCGAGCAGGAGACCCTGGTGGCGACGATGGAACGCGCGGCGGATCGCTTCACCAGCGGCCGCTCGGAGTTCGTGGCTGATCTAGTCGCCCTGCTCCCTGCCCTCGCGGCGACGGGCGTCATGCCGAGCCCAGCGCAGCCGGCGGCGGCGGCCTCACCACCCGCGCCCTCGCTGGAGCCGCGGGTAGCCGCCCCGCTACCTGCCGCGTTCCTGGCGCGGCACCCTGCGCCGGCTGAGCGCATGTCCGAGGCCGCGTTCCTCGAGCGCTTCCTGCGGCATGTTGAGGGCTCTGGCTTTCGTTACCGCGACCACGACCTCAAGGCGTTCCACCTGTCCATCAAGTGCAGCGACTTGACTGTGCTGGCCGGACTGTCGGGGATTGGTAAGTCGAGCCTCGTCGGCCTCTACGCTGAGGCGCTCGCTGGCGAGGACCAAGCAGGGCAGGCGCGCTTGCTGACGGTGGACGTCAGCCCCTCGTGGACCGAGCCGCAGGACTTGCTCGGCAGCGTGAACCTGCTCGACCGCCGCTTCGAGCCAGCGGCCAACGGCCTCTTCAACCACCTCGTCGCGGCGGCACAGGAGCACCAGAAGGCCGGCTCGCATGCCGGCATGGTGCTGGTGGCGCTCGACGAGATGAACCTTGCCCAGGTGGAGCACTACTTCGCCGGCTTCATGCAGGGCCTCGAGCGGGATCCACCTCGACGGGAGATCGCCGTGCTCGATGCGTCCGCGCTGCGCCCAGATGATCCGCTGCGCGGCTTCGCCCGGGTTCCGCTTCCCCCGACGCTGCGCTTTGTTGGGACTGTCAACTTCGATGAGACAACGCGGCCGCTCAGCCAGCGGCTGAAAGACCGTGCGGCAATCCTCGAGATTATCGGCGATCGCCACGCGGGACGACATCACGGCGCCACGCCGCGGCCGGTGCCGGCCGGGCCGCCCGTATTGCTGTCCGACATCCAGTCCTGGCTCGGTCGGGAGAAAGCGATGCCGGTCGAGGTGGCGACCTTTCTCGACGCGCTTAATCCGCCGCTCCTGCGCCTTGGCTGCCCGATCACCAGCCGGCGAATGGCCGCAATCTATCGTCTTCTCGCGGCGTCCACCTCAATCATGTCGATCGAGCAAGCACTCGACATTGCCGTGGCGTCGCGCGTACTGCCGATGCTGCGGCACCTCGGAAGTCTTGCGGCTCTGCAAGAGGCGTCACGCCTGCAGGACCTGCTCGCGGCTGCGCCCGGTGGTTGCACAGACTCTGCCCGCTTCCTCAGGGCATTGCGCGACGAAGCCGAGGCCGACCTCGCAGCCGGCCTGGAGGATGCGTGAGCAGTGGCTTCTCCCTTGCGCTGCTACGCGGGCGCACCCGTCTTCCCCTCGTCGCCGATACGCCGCCCCTAGTCGAGGAAAGCGAGCCGCTGCAGATAGAGCTCGCCTTGCCGCCGGACACCGAAGCGACTGCTTGGCGCCTGAGGCTCGGCGACGTAGTGCCGGACGACGCGCTCGGTAGCGACCTCGGACCGAGCATCGTGTGGCGACGCAAATCCTGGTTCGATTGCGCCCGCGGCCTCGTGCGACTTGCCGTAGAGTGCAACGCCGATCCGGAGGCCTCGGCGCTCGGCGGTGCCGGCTGGATTGAGGTGACCTCCGCGTCTGTCCTGGTCCATCCCTCCAAAGTCACGGAGGAGCAATGGCTGGCCATGCGCGCCGACCTTGAGGTGGTGGCGGCGGATCTTGCCAACGATCTTGTCGGACGGGCCAGCGCCGGCCTGGGCCGCCCATCGCGCGTACGCACACCGCTCGACGACCTCGTCGCGGCGCGCCGCCTTGTGGTGCGCATGAGAGCGGCGATGGAGGCTATTGAGCGGCAACCCCATTCGGTGTTGCGCCGCGCCGCCGAGCGCGAGCGCGCGACCCCGCGGCGGCTAGACGGAGCGGCGCTGCAGCGCCTCCTCGCGCGCGGCGTGGATCCGCGCCGGCGGGCCACGGAGGCCTCAGGCCGCATACCAACCCAGCGCCTCGTGCCAAGCCTCGACATAACGGAGCACCGTCGTATCGCGGCTACCCTTCGCCAGGCGACGCGCCGGCTGAACACCGGTGAGGCGCGGGCGCGCGCAGAGGTGGCCGAGATCGAGGCAGAGCGGCCTTGGCGCGAGCGGCCGGGGGATGCGCCAGGCACCACCCTTTATGATCGCTTCGACCAGCCCCGCATCGAACGGCTCAACGTGCTACGGGAGGAGAGCGCGCAGCTGCGGCGGATTGCCGGCCGTCTCCTCGCACTGCCAGTGCTGGCCGGAATGCAGGACGATCAGAGACCGCTCAGGGCTTCCTACGTCTTCCGCCAGATCCCAGCCTACCGCAAGGCATGGCGCGCGATGCAGGCGTGGCAGCACGGTGCGCGCGCCCAGGTGGACGTGGGCGACGAGATCCGCCGCAAGGACACCGACCGCATGTACGAGCAGTGGGTGTTTCTGCAGCTGGCGGCGGGACTTCGATCGCTCGGCCTCGCGGCGCTAAGGCACGAGGACCTGTTCCGCCGGATCAGCGCCCGGCGGTTCATTCTCGACCTCCCGCGCGGCGCGTGCATGGCCTTTGCGACGCCATCCGGATCGTTGATAAGCCTACATTTCGAGCCCTGGATCCGCCCCCGCCACGTCGCGGAACGGCTTGGCGACCCGTTCTTTCACGGGGCGGGACGCGACGCCGCTTGGTCGCCCGACGTGCTGCTAACCATCACGGGCGGCGGCGATGCGCGGCCCCGGGGTTTCGTAGTGGACGCCAAGTACGCGAGGGCGGTGCGCGAGGACCACTGGGCCGGCGTGCGAAAGTACATGCAGATCCAGCGTGTGAGTGACCGCGGCAATCCGGTGACGCAGGTCTGGATCGCGGCGCCGGGAGTAGAGGGTGTGCGGATCAACGACGGTGCCGTCGCATGGACTGTCAACGGCCCCGATCTCCCGCCGGGGAACAGCCACGTCTTTGGTGAGGTCGGCCTCCTCCCGCTGCACAATCGCACGCCCGGCGATCCGATCGCAGAAGCGAAGGTCTTCCTGCGCGGTCTGCTCGTGCACGCCGGCGTGCTGGCGCCAGGGGCCGGGGGCTAGTCCCGCACCAGCTGCTGATCGATCGACGCGCTGGAGGGGGTGCGACCGGATACGAAGGGTCTCCAGGCTGGCCGCGGGATGGCGCGCAATGGGTCTGTCAGCCTTGTGCGGACCAGAGCAAAATGCGGCTTAGCGTGGTGAACCAGAGCGTAGCTGGGGCGGGGGTAAGCGTCAGCCGACCACCACGGGCGGCGCGTTGGGCGTGAAGTTCCAGGGCAGGAGTTCGTCGAGGCGATCGATGGTGTGGCCGCGGGCGAGGCGATCGAGCACGGTGGCGATGTAGGCCTCGGGATCGAGGCCGTTCAACTTAGCCGTCTCGGCGACGGTGTAGATGATGGCGGCGCGCTCGCCGCCGGCGTCGGAGCCCAGGAACAGAAAGTTCTTCCTCGTCAGCGCGATCCCTCGCAGCAGCCGCTCGGCGAGGTTGTTGTCGATCGAGAGCCTGCCGTCCTCGAGATAGCGCGCCAGTGCCTCCCACCTGTTCAGCGCGTATTGCAGCGCCTTGCCGAGGATCGACTTGCCGGACAGGCGGCGCCGCTGCGCCAGCATCCAGTCGTGCAGTGCGTCGAGCAGCGGCTTGCTGCGGGCCTGGCGCTCGGCGAGCCGCTGCTCTGCGGGCTTGCCGTTGATCTCGGCCTCGATGGCGTAGAGCGCGGCGATGCGCCCCAGCGCCGCCTCGGCGATCGGCGACTTCGTGGCCTCGAACACCTCGAACAGCTTGCGCCGGGCATGCGCCCAGCAGGCGACGTGGATGACCTGCGGCGGCTGGTTGCCGCGCGGCCGCGTCAGTGTGTCGTAGCCGGCGTAGCCATCGGCGTGCAGCCAGCCCTCGAAATCCTCCAGGTGCCCGCGTGGTCGCTCGCCCTTGCGGTCGGGCGAGTAGCGGTAGAACGCCGCGGGCGGTCCCGGACCCTTCCAGGGGCGCGGATCGATGGCATAGACCCAGAACCGGCCCTCGCGCGTCCGGCCCCGCCCCGGCGCCAGCACGGCGATCGGCGTGTCGTCGGTCCAGATGATGCCTTGGCGCAGCGCATAGGCGCCGATCGCCTCGGCCAGGCGGCTCAGCCACCAGGCGCCGCGGCCGACCCAGTCGGCCAGCGTCTGACGCTCGATCTCGACACCCTCGCGCGCGAGGATGGCCGAGAGGCGATAGAGCGGCAGGCCGTCGAGATACTTCGAGACCAGCACATGCGCGAGCAGGCCGGGGCCGGGCCGTCCCTTCTCGACCGGCAGTTCGGGTGCGGGCGCCTGCAGCACGGCCTCGCAGCCCCGGCAGGCATAGCGCGGCCGGACGTGACGGATGACCTTCAGCCGGGCCGGGATCTTCTCCAGCACCTCGGTGACATCCTCGCCCAGCTTCGTCAGGCGCTTCGGGTCGGTGCAGCCGCAGCGACAGGCGAATACCGGCTCGTGCAGGATTGTCTCGCGCGGCAGATGCTCGGGCAGCGGCTTGCGGAGCGCGGCACGACGCGGCGTGCCGGGTTGGGCCTTCGCCCTGGGCTTGGCCTCCGCCGCGGCGGAAGCCTGCGCCGCGTCCTCCTCGGCATCGCCGATCAGCATCTCGAGCTGGCCGATCTCGGCGGCGAGCTTCTCTGACGACTTGCCGTAACGGTCCCGCCGCAGCGACGCGAGCTGCACCTTCAGCTTCTCGATCTCGAAGCCCGCATTGCGCAGTTCGGCATCGCGTTCGGCCAGCACCGCATCGCGTTCCGACAGCAGCGCGCGGAGCGCTGCGATCTCGGCATCAGGCGTGGCGAACGACGCGGCGTGCACATCGCGATTCTACGCAACACGATGGCCGCAGCAATGCCCGATCGACTACACCGTCGCCTGCGGCCGTGCCGTCCAGGCAGGCATGCGCCAGTCGATGCCCTCCACCAGCATCGACAGCTGTGCCGCCGTCAGCGAGACAGCGCCGCTTTGCGCCTGCGGCCAAACAAAGCGACCCTTCTCCAGCCGCTTCGCTACCAGGATCAGGCCCTGGCCGTCCCAGACGAGGATCTTAAGCAGGTCGCCGCGACGGCCGCGAAAGCAGAACATCGCACCGCTGTAGGGATCCTGCGCCAGCACCGACTGCACCAGCGCCGCCAGACCGTCAAAGCCCTTGCGCATATCCGTCACGCCGCATGCGAGGAACACCCGCGTGCCAGGCGGCGGGCCCAGCATCAGCGGCCACCCAACTCGGCCAACACCATGCGCAGCATCGTCGCATCGACCGCACCTGTCACCCGGATGCTGGCGCCCGTGGGCAGCACGATCTCCAGACTGCCCACCGCCTCCGCAGCAGCTGGTGGCGGGCGTGGAGCAGCCAAGGCCGGCTGCGGCGGATCCGGAACCACCTCCACCGGCGCGAAGCCCGCCATCGCCGTCGCCAGCATCTGCTTTCGCCAAGTGTAGAGTTGGCCGGTGCTGACGCCGTGCCGATCCGCCACCGCCTGCACGATCACGCCGGGCTCGAGCGTCTCGCGGACAATCCGCAGCCGTTCCGCCGGCGGCCAGTTCCGCCGCCGCACCTCCCGCACACGAACCTCGACGCCGCGCCCAGCCCGAGATCCGGAACCGCTCCTACGACCGTCGTAAGAGGGGCCTGCGAGGGGTGCCGTCGTCGCGTCGTCCGTCATGCTCACGACTTCGACGAACCAGCCGCCTCACCACAAGGCCGGGTTCGGCTGACGCTTACGGGCGGGGCCTGAGTTGCAGCAGTGTTTCAGCGCCCGCGGCTTCGTCGCAGGATTCTTGTCCGATACCAACCACACAAAGCTTCGTCCTTTGTGCGGTTGGTATGGTGCCGATAGTCTTGCTCGCTGCCGCTCCGCCAGCCCTGCGCGCGATACGCTACGCACAAAGGTGAACCCCTTTGTGCGTAGGAACTCAGACGGGGTAGCGCAGGATGGCCGCCAGCGCACCGCCGCCAGGAATATCGGTCGCGCGCGCCGCGACCACGCGCGCCCCGGATTGCAGGGCGCGGCGCGTGATCTCGTCGGTGATGCTGTAGTTCACGCCATCGGCCTCGTCCGCGAAGGTAACGGCGCCGTCATCCTCGGCCACGATGCCGGGCATGTCGACGTCCATGTCCACAATCAACCGGTCGATCGCGCCGAAGGTCGCGGCACGAGCCGCGGTGGCTACATCGTCGGTGGCACGGCCCTGGCCGGCGCGCGTAGCATATAGCGACGCGATCTCGGCGATTTCCGTGGCATAGATCCCGTCCAGCACCGCGCGCGCGGCGGTCGCGAGTTCATGGTCCGGCGTGTGGTCAGCGCTGCCCGGGATCACCTCGGCGGCGATGTGCGGATAGCTGCAGACACTGCGGTAGATCGAGGCCAGCGGCTCCGCCGCGACCAGGATCAGCGGGCGGTCATGGCCGGACAGCACCGGGCGTAGCGCCTGGTCCACGGCGCGGGCATAGTAAGTCAGCAGGGCATTCTCGCTTTGCGCTAAGCCGCTCGCCATGTCGCCCTTGCGGGTGATGTGGCTGCGCCGGCCGAGCGCATGCGCGGCATCGCGCGGCAGCCCAGGCACCTTGATCTCGTGGGGTGGCAAGTCAGCCGAGACCTCCACCAGCCGCACCGCCCCCATGCTGATGAGCACCAGATAGGCGTGGTGCGGAAAGGTGACGGAACGCAGCAGCGGCTTCAGATGGAAGCGGTCCGAAACCTCGACCGATGGGGCGAGCCGGCTGGGCAGGCGAAATGTAAGCACGCTGTCCGGCGTTGCGAAGATAGCGAGGCTGTTGGCCTGCTCCGTCCAGAACTCATCGTCGCCGATGATGGCCTCGATGGCCTCCTCGATGGCGCGGACGTCCCGCTTCGCAGCGCCGGTCTCCTCGATCTCGGCAACGGCGGATTTCAGCAGGTTCTTCAGCCCGATCCGGTCGGCCTGCGCGTCCTGTGTCAGCGGTGTGGTCGGCAGGTACAGCGTGACCGCGGGGCTGCCTCGGTAGGCGGCGAGCCGTTCGATCTCGTTGCGCGTCGGCAAATCAATATGCAGCATGAGCGGGCCTTCAGGAAAAATCTGATCGTTGATCTACAGCAGTCCCAGCCCACCGCAAGCCTAGTCCGATAAGGCATCAAACTGCGCCGACATCCAACAGAAACCCAGATAAAGTCTGGCCTGCGCTCGGATGCGAGCAAGGATCGGGCCCCTAATTGATTGTCTTTTCCTCGCTGGCGTGCTCGATCACGGGGAGAATTGCGGCGACCAGGCGGGCGGCAAATGCGCTCAGGCAGATCCCGAGGAGGCGTTACCTCGGGGGCGTAGGCGGACAGCGTCACTCACCGATGGCGGCACTGGTGATCCTGGCCAGCACGGCCGGTACGACGGCAGCGCCGATGTCGCGGGCGCACCCAATCGCTTTCACCGACACGAGCCAAAACGTGCGAAGCCCTTCCGGCTCGGCGCCGACGTGGCGATCCTGGCAAGAGCGAAATACGTCGGCGCGACCGAGACATCGCAAAAAGGGACAGCCTATGGATGAAGCGATTGGAATCTGGCTCGCGATACTGCCGAAGGAGCTCGGCGCCCTCGTCATCCTGCTGTTCGCCTTCACTCTTGGCGCTATGGTCGGCATCGAGCGAGGCATCAGCACCAGTTCGGTCGGGCTGCGGACCTGCACGCTGGTCGCGCTCGCCTCGGCGGCCTTCGCCAACCTTATCATCGAGAAGGTGCCTGAAGCAGGCTGGGGTCACGGTTTCGGCGCGGTGGCGACCGGCGTCGGCTTCCTCGGCGCCGGCGCCATCATCAAGGGCGGCGGCCGCGCCAAAGTCACCGGCCTTGGAGAGGCGGGCACGATATGGTGCGTCGCGATCATCGGCCTTCTGATCGGAGCACGCGAGTTCGCCATCGGTTTCTTCGTCACGCTGCTGGTTCTGACCGTCAACTTCATGCTGCGCCCCGTCGCATCCTGGATCGACCGCCACCGCGCCGCACGGCAGCCGGAGGACGATGTGCTCGACGGCTGACGTGTGGACGCAGGCCCCCGGATCCACTCAGGACGCCGCTTGCCGTATCCTCGAAATGTCCAGATCCTGGACGTCACGGCGAAACACAAGACTCAAGCAATCTGCGATGATCGGTTGTTGCGAGGCTATGGCCTCGCCTGGAACCTGATGGCGGATGGCTTGGTATGTGATGACGATGCTCGCGTTCTGGCGCACGGCCGGCCTATCTGGCATGGCGCCGAGCGCCGTAGGCCCGATGGGCGAGATCCATGACGCGACAACCGCTGCGGGCGCGGCGGCGCTGTTCGGCTTTCTCGGCATCGACGCAGATCGGCGCGAGGCGGCGGGTACGGCGCTGCTGACCCGCGCCTGCCTTGATCAACTCGGGCGGCTGTTCGGAGACGAGGCCAGACGCCCTGCGGAGACGCTGCTGATGGACTGGACTGCCGACGTCTTCACCGCAACCGCAGACGACCGGCACAGCAGGGCTCATCCCGTGCCGCGGCGCGGGCCGTGGGTATGTGGCGCGTGGCGGGATCGCCTATCGCTCGCGGGGGGCGAGACCAGCTTGACCGACCCTGGCTATTTGGCGGGCGCGATTGATGCCGCCTCTTGCGGCGCCGCGGAGGTGTTGCAGCGGATCGCCGCGCCTGGTCGTGCCGCGTAATCAGGGAGGCGAAGGCCCACTCTGCCGTCGCGGGATACGCTGCTTCGCCACCCCCACCGACTGCGTCGCAGGTGCCAAATCGAACGTCGCCGCCGATATATTCCGTGTCACCACCCGCACCGTGTTGGTCGACCATACGGCTGCATCGAGCTCGACGAAGCGTGTCGACGACACCAGCGACGCCGATGTCAGGTCTCCCGCCTGCGGCCCGGTCCCCGTGATGCCGATCAGCAATGCCGCCCTCCGGCGCCAGCCGGTTTGCGGTGGTGGGCAGAGAGTCGAGCAGGACGTCGCATGCGACGCAAAGCCCGCTTACGGCGCTGGTGAAGCCGCGGCGCGCAAAGACCGCCGTGGCGAGGTTGGAAATGCGCAGTGCGCGGCCATGGCTGTGAAAGCCGGGCGCGAGGCCGCCGACCGAGACGAAGCGTAGCCAGACGTCGTCATGCCGGTGCATCCTCTTCGCGCCGGCCTCCGGGCCGGGCCGCACCCGGCTGGGCCGGGCGGTCATTCGGCAGGCCACCCGCCGGGATAAGCGCCAGCAGCGCGGCACCCGCCATGATCAGCAGGCCGATTTTCAGCGCATTCAGCCGTGCCTCGGTGTTCACCCGCACCGCTTCCTCGACCTGCGCCGGGGTTGCCGTGGTGCGCGCCATGATGACCGCCAGCCGATCATTGCTGACGAAGTTGATGGCATCCAAGTTGACCTGGCTTTGCACCTCGGGCGGCAATTGCGGGTTTGCGGTGATGCGATACATCACCCCCGTGCTCAGGAGCCCAACCAGCAGGGCGCCCGCGATCGCTGTGCCAACGCCAGCCGCCAGATTCTGCGTGGTGCCGCGCAGCGAGCCTACATCACTCGCGAGTTCCTTCGGCGCCGCCGTGACGAGCACGTTGAACAACAGGGTGACGAGCGCGCCCTGACCAATGCCGAAGGTAATCAGCCCAAACATCACGGGAATGGCCGACCAGTCATTGCGCACCACGAAGGCGAGCCACAGTAGCCCGACCACGCAAAGCCCGAAGCCGAATTGCGCGATCCGCCGGGGCGTCAGCTTGGGATAGAGCCGCACCACCAGCATGGCGGTGAAGAACACCGTCAGGTTGAAGGGCAGCATAGCGATGGCCGTCTCGATTGGCGTGCGGCCCTGCACGATCTGGATGTACAGCGGCACGCTGAAATTCAGCATCGCCTCCAGCCCTACCACGACGAACAGCGCATAGACTGCAGCGCGCTCCTCAGACGAGGTGATGACGCGCAGGTCGAGAAGCGGCGTGCCGCCCCGGGCCTGCACGCGGCGGCACCAGACGATGAACGAATAGAGAAGTGTAATGCCGATGACGATCATCACCGGCGCCGGCGACATGCCTAGCAGGTCAAAGGGCGCGTTGGAGGTGGCAACACCAAGCCCCCAGCGGTTGAGGTTATTGAAACCGAAGCTGATCATGATGATAGCAACGGCCGCCAAGGCCACGCCCACCAGATCGATCTTCACCTCGGGCCGCGCCGCCTGAGGCTTGAGCTTGAAGCTGAGGAAGAAAACCAGCGCCGAGGCCACGATCAGGATGCCAAAAACCGGCCGCCAGCCGATAAAGGTGCCGAGCATGCCGCCGATCAGGAAGGCGCACACACCCGCCGCCGCGCGGGCCGAACCCAGCGCGCCCACGGCGGTCGCCTGCTGCGTGCCGCTGTAGTGATGGGCGATCAGCGCCACCAGTGCTGGCACGATGACGGCCGCCGCCAGCCCAGCCAGCAATTGCGCCACCAGCATGACGGTGACGACGGGGCTGACCACCATCAACACCTGCGCCACGGCAAATAGCCCCACCACGACCCGGAACACTTGCGTCGACCCGAAGCGCTGGACCAGCTTCGCGCCGAGCATGACGAAGCCCGCCACCGCCAGCGAATACATCACGATACCCGTGGCAATCGTGGTGGGCGGTACACCGAAACTCGCCACCATGCCGGCCAGCGAGACCGGCAATGAAGCCACGTTGAACGACATGATTGCCTGGCCGAGTGCGATGGCGATCATCGGGATCCAGGATTCGCGTACCTCGGCTGGGGCTTCCGCAGCATCCGCATTCGTTGCGCTCATCTGTACGATCCTGTCCTGTGTTGCGCCTCAGCCGGCGGGTGCGGAGATGAAAAGGTCGAGGCCAAGCCGCTGGGAGAGGAACCGCGCGACCAGCTGGCCACGCACGCTGTTGCCCGCGACATCCAGCGGTGGTGCGAAAGTGCCCAGCGCGCCCTTGCCCGGCGAGACGGTCACGATGCCGCCGCCGATGCCGCTCTTGCCCGGCAGCCCTATCTCGTAGAGCCAGTCGCCCGAGGTCTCGTAGAGACCAGAGGTAGCCATGACGGCCAGCGCGTAGTGGCAGACCGAGGCGTCCACCACGCGCTCCTTGGTCAGCGGATTCACGCCGCCATCGGCAAGCGTCGCGCCCATCACCGCCAAGTCGCGCGCCGTGACGTCCAGCGAGCACTGCATGGTGTAGAGGTCCACGGCCTCCAGCGGATCCGCGTAGATCTGGCCGAGCGACTGCAGCACATGCGCGAGGCCCCGGTTGCGATGATTGGTTTCCCGCGCCGAGGCCAGGACCTCCTCATTCATCGGAAGCGTCCGCCCGGCGAAGCGCGACAGGCCATCATGGATATGGCGCCAGCGCGCCTCGGCGTCGGCGCCAGGGATCAGGCTGGTAGTCGCAATGGCGCCGGCATTCACCATCGGGTTGGTGCGCCCGTCCGGCATGTGCTCGATGCCCGCCGCCGAATTGAAGGCATGGCCGGTGGCGTTGACGCCGATCTTCTTCCGCACCGCCTCCGGCCCGATCGCCTGGCAGACCAGCGCGAAAACGAAGGGCTTGGAGACGGACATAATCGTGAAGGGATGTTCGGCCGCGCCGATGCTGAAGGTGTTGCCGCTCACCCCTGCCAGGCAGATTCCAAACAACTCCGGGCTCACACGGGCGAGCGCCGGATAGACGCGCGACACCTCGCCCTCTGCATGTGGGGCGAACCGTTGATAGGCGGCGTCCAACAGGGCTTGTACTTGCGCCGGGCTCGGTAGGCTGCCCGTTGAGACGAAATCGCCCGTTTCTGCGAAGGTCACGCCATCTCTCCCGATCCTACTCATTTACGCCGTTGCAGCTTGCACGGGGCAGGGTCTTTGGTCTCTGGCGCCTTCAATGGTGCCATCGGCGCGAAGCTTTACTGCTACGAACATGTCAGCCCAAGAAAATTTTATGAAGAGAGAATTGGCTCTGCAGACATGCTCGCTGTCCAAAGCATGTGCGCAGAATCTCATCCTGGTTCGGTTCGGCCTCCGTGCGCTTGGTTGCCGATGTTGTCTTCTGATAATCTTTGGTGGGTAAGAAACATAGGAGGAGCAAGATGCGCACCGCCATTTTCGCATTGATTGTATCAATCATTGCCGCGCCGGTTCTCGCCCAGGCGCCGGCGCAACCCACCACGACACAACCGGCCGTTGGTATCGTAGAGGCGCCCGCCCCTATGATCCGCGCCATCGAGGAAATGCTCAGCCCCGAGACGCGCCGGGAAATCACGCAGCGCGCGACCGGCGGAAACACGGTCTATGGCGTGCTTGAGACAATCCTGCTGAACAACCTGCAAATCCTGGATGCACGCGGCCTCGGGTCGCGCATCATCGCGATCGATTTCAGCCGCGAAGTCATGGTGGCGAGCATCGCGAATGAGGCGCCGAAGGTCTTCCGCTTCGACCGGCGTACGCTTGCCATCAGCAACCCGTAAGCCTTTTGCGGCGGGGGCTCTTGCCCCCGCCGCGCTGGCCGCGGGCATTTCGCTCCCGGCGCGGGCGATCGCGACGACCTCCTACCAGTGCCGCGGGCGTGAGGTCGAGCGAGGCGTCCGCAAAGTCGCTGCGCGGTGCGCCAGCCACGGTCACGTCGATATTCGCCGTCGAGCCGGCCGTGAGGCTCGGCAGATCCCAGGTCATCTCCATCGCCAGGATGCGCGTCCCGATCGGAACCGAGGGGCAGGCGAAGAGCACCCCCGGTGCCGCCTCCGGCAGCCCGAACAGCCGCACGCCTCGAGCTCGATCTGCCCGTCTAGGCCCACGATCCCCATCTACGCAAAGGCGACTCCTGTGCCGCCCCGGATGGGCTGCAGTCGGTTCAACGAGGCGTCGGCCATCACCGCGCCGGCGTTCAACAACGCGATGTCCCGCGGCATCGGCTCGCAAGCGCAGCCGGTGCAACCTATTGCCCTTCGAGTGCAAAAAGTTGCCCTTTTTCGTCGGCGCCAACGCCCGATGGCGCTGCTATCGTTGCCTCATCTGCACATGGGGACCCGGACCCATCAAGCGCGGGGACCGCCGGAGACGCTGCATGAGCGGCAGATCGGTGGCGGTGGTGGGAATTGCGGCGAACCCGCTGGTGCTCACCAGGCCGGCCGCCATAGGGCCGGCCGAGACGGATGGGGCGTGCCCAGCATGGCGGCGCTGCTGGGCACGCCTATCCGCCGATCAAGCGCCGCAGCGCCGCGGCCATGTCCGCGATGGACGTGCTCACGGTCCGCCCCCTCACCCGCAGATCACCACCACCTGGACGCGGCTGGTGCCGCTGGAGGCGACCTCGCTCACCGCCCGCACGACCTCGATGCCGAGTTGCGCGACCCGGCACCGCCCACTGTCCGCCGGGATGGCCCCATGCACCGCCTCTGCGCCGGCCTGGGCGAGCCGCCCGCGCGTCGGTGGGATGTCTGCCGTGTCGCGCACAGCCTCGACGCCGATCTGCGCCATGCGCGCGCGCCCGATGGCTGCCGGCAGCGCGTCATGAACGATCTCACCGCCGAGCTGTGCGACGCGCCCGCTAGTCCCGCTCACGCGACGATCTCGATCTCGGCCCGCTGCGCGTTCACGCCCGCCGCCGTCCAGGCGACCCCGGTATCAGGATCGGTGTGGGCGATCGTCTCGGTGTAGCCTCCTGAGGGCGAGACGGGCGGGCTGACGGTCGCGCCGTTGAAGCGGCTGCTGCCGGACAGGATGTTCGCGCGCATCGTCCGCGCCCCGGCGTCGGAGCGCGCGAGATGCGCCACCAGCACCACCGCATCGATGGCGGTGGGCGTGCCCGAAAGATCGGCGAGCCCGTATTCGTCGCGCGCGCCGGGCGTGGCCGAGGCCATGAAACTCGTCGCGTCGAGCGGCACCTCGCCGACCAGGAGGTGCGGGGCGATGGCCGGGTCGGATCGGGAAAAACCCTCGGCGATGGTGCTGGTGGGCAGCAGCGTCTCGATGCGCCGCGCGCCGGGATAACCGGCCGGCGCCGCGCCGGTCGTCGTGTTGATCGTCAAATTGTCGAAATACGCAAAGCCGATGTTGTCCGAGCGGACCAGGCCGTGCAGTTCCAGCCGGTTCATCACGCCGGTGCCGCCGTTGCGGGTGTCGCCGGTGAAGGTGACGACGACGGTGCCGTCGATCCGGATTTCTGCGATGCCGCCGGCGTCGGCATTCAGCGCGCGCAGCTCAAGCCGGTAGCGGGTGTTCGGCAGCAGCGCCGCGGTGCTGGTGGCCAGCGTGGTGGTCGATCGCCGCACTGCCAGGGTGCCGCTGGTGTTGATCAGGACGTTGATCTGATCGACAGCGGTTTCATAGAGCGAGAGCAGCCGGTTTGCGGTGGTCGGCAGGGCATCGAGCAGGACATCGCAGGCGACGTAAAGCTCGCTCGCGCCGCTGGTGAAATCCCGCCGCGCGAGCACGGCGGTCGCGAGGTTCGGGATGCGCAGCGCGCGGCCATGGCTGTGGAAGCCTGGCGCGAGGCCGCCGCCATTCGGCAGGCTGGTCCAGCCGCGCAGGCCGAGATCGGCGAGGTCGCGATACAGGTCGAAGCCCTCGGTGAGGATGTAGGCCATCAGACGGGTCTCCCGCGGAGGGTGAGGTAAAGATCGGCGAGGCTGGGATCGGCCGGGCTGGGGGCGATCAGCGTGAGGCGGTCGCCGGCCTCAAGCGTGGCCTCGGCCAGCAGCGAGAAGCTCGCCGTCGTGGCGCCGGCGGCGAAGGTGAGGCTGGCGATGCCGCTGCCATTGCGCTGGAGCGAGAAGGTTGCGGCGCTGGTCGGCGCGACTTCGAGCGCGGCGCGCGAGCCGGCGAGGCCGGCGGGGAGCGCGATGCGCCGGGTGAACAGGAAGCCTGCCAGGCGCTGGCCGGCGAGCAGGGTGCCGGGGATGTAGAAGCCGATCTCGATGCTGGCGCCGAGGGCGATGCAGTTCGTGCCATCGGCCTGGATGACCGCCGAGGCATTCGGCGGGATCGTCGCGCGGCTGCCGGTGGCGTACCCGACTTCCAGCGCGTGCCCGCCGGCGGTGGCATTGCGCAGGAGGATCTGGCGCTTGCCGGCCGGCAGCGTGAGCACGCGCGGGGCAGTCAGAGTGCCGGTAAAGCTCAGCAGCGCGTTCTGCCGCACCTGCGCCGCCGTGAGGGTCAGGTTGGCGTCGGCCAGCGCGATGGTGGCGTCTGCGTTGCTGCTGCGATCGAGGAGGTTCACCGCCTCGTTGAGCGTCACCTCCTTCTGGTTCTGGCTGGCCGCGACGAGGGGAATGGCGAGGTGGTCGCTCAAAGGGTGGCGCTCCCGGGGATGCCGCGACCGACAGTCGCGCTGATCTGGAAGATGCGGACGCGCACCGGCGCGCCGGGCGTGAGGCCGTCCGCGACCTGCTGCGCGGCGGTGTAGCTGGCCGTCGGCGCCGTGGCGGTGATGCTGCGCAGCGTCGCGGTGTCGGCGGCGTTGCGGATGTCGACCTCGTAGGCCTCGCTGGCCTCGCCGAGCGGCACGGCGCCGGTGCCGTCGAGAAGGGCGCCGCCGAGGCGCGTGCGGCGGACCCAGGAGAGGGTCAGGTTGTTGGCGCCGTCGCGCGTGGCGGTGATGTGGACCGGCGCGTAGGGCCGCTCGGCACGCCCGGTGTTGACCCTGGAGAGCGCGGGCGCCTCCTGCACCTGCTGGAAGGCCCCCTGCGCCCGAAAGGTCTCGGACTGGCCAAGGGAGGCGAGCAGCCCACCGAAGGGAATTTCGCTGCCGTCGAGCAGGACATAGAGCGCCGCGCTGAAGGCGCCGGCATCCTCCGTGCCGCGGCGTCCGCGCAGCAGGCGCGACAGGGTGATGGTCCCGTCGCCGTTGGCCACCGCGACCGCGTGCTGGATCAGCTCCACCACGCCATCCGGCGACACCAGAAGCCCGAGATTGGCACCGTTCAGCACTTCGAGATCGGTGGCCGAGGCGATGCGCGCGGCCCCGCTCTGCGGCGCGAGAGTGATGGTGGTGGCGTCGTCCCAGCGCCAATAGCTCGTCGGCGCGGGCACCGGCCCGACAACGCCGCCCCAGGCCATCGGCTCATCGAGCGCGCCGAGCAGGTCGAGGCTGGCGAGCGCCCCGCGCCACAGCTGCGCCGCGCGCCAAGCCTGGCCGGGATAGGTGCCGGCCAGCGCATAGCCGCGCAGCCCGGTGCCCGCGAGATCATCGCCGTCGCGCAGCAACGGTAGGTTGGGCACCAGCGCGCGAATGCCGTAGGGCGCCGGCATGGCGTCGGGCGGGTAGCCCGCGCCGCCATCGGCCGCCGCGGTGAGGGCATAGTCGGCCGCCGCCTCGGCCACCGCCTCCAGCCGCAGCGTCCAATCGGCGCCGAGCTGGGCCGATAGGATGCGGCCACGCTGGGTGCTGCCATCGGCCAGGACCAGCGTGATCGGGTCGGTCGGCTCCAGGCGCAGATGCTGCGTCGTGCCGGTGAAGGTCAGGCGCGTGCGCTCGCGCCATGTGGCGGTCAGCAGGCGGCGCGCTATGGCCTTGGCGGCGTCGGCGCCCAGGACGATCGGCAGGTCGAGGGTTTGGGCGTCGCGCGAGCGCATGGTGGGGCTGGGCGCGGCGGGGCGCTGCCAATGCTGCGCGCCGGGTTCGTAGCTGCGGGCCGGGTCGATGTGGCGCACCGTGAGCTGCCGCGGCAGTTCCACCTCCTGCGCGCGCGTCTCGGTGATCACCGCCGCCTCGCCGGACCGCACCAGGTCGGCATGCGCGACCGTCGTGACCGCCGCCCCGCCGCGCGGCACAAAGCGCAGCAAATCGTCGCTCTCGACCGCGTCGAACTGGAACGCGGCGGCGAGCGGTTCGAAGGCCGCGCGCACCGCGCCCGGACGGGCCAGCACGTAGCCCGCCACGCTGTCGGTGAGTGCCGCGGTGTCGACGTCGCCCGCCTCGAGGCCGGCCCGCGCGCAGAGCGCCTCGACGATGCTGGGCAGGGTCACGGCCTGGCTGCCCTGCCGCATGGCCAGGAACCGCCGCGCGCCGGCCCCCTGGGTCTGCGCGTAAAGGGTCCGCGTGCTGCCCTCGAAGAGCTGCCAGGCGCCGACCGATGGATCGGAGCCGGGCACCGGCTGGCTGGCGATCAGCGCCCCGCTGCGGGTGTCATAGACGGCCAGGAGGTTCAGGCCGAGCACGGCATGCAGGCCGGCATCGAGGCGCGAGAGGTGCGAGACGCGGCTCTGGCAGAAGGGGCCCGCCACGCTCCACAGCGCCGCGCCGCCGGTCGTGACCTTCGACAGCCGCTCGACGCTGGCCAGGCTGGTGCCGAGCAGCAGCGCGCCATCCTCGCGGTCGAAGATCGCCTGGCGCAGCTCGATCGTGCCGGCACCGTGGCCGAGCGCGGCGGCGGGGATGTCCGGCAGCCGGGTGGCGGTGACGCCGAGGGTGCCGCCGATCTGCGGCCCGCTGGTGATGCCGGCCGCCGCCGCGCTGACGGTGACGCGCCAGACTTCCAGAAAGCCGCTGCGTCCGGCGAGGTAGTAGGCGTCCGTCTCGCCTGCGCGCGCCTCACCGACCACCCAGGAGCCGCGCGCGCCCGGCGCAAACAGCCGCGGGTGCCCGGCCACGGTGGAGCCCCAGACATAGCCCATGCTGTCGGCATCGAGGCAGAAGCCGCCTGCCGCAAAGGTGAAGGGCGAGGCCAGCAGGAAGGAGCGGGTGCCGGCCGCGCCGATGACCTGCAGCGGCACGAGGTCCTGCGCCTCTGAACCGAGCAGGGAGATGTTGGTCGGGCTGTTGGTCAGGCTGGAACCGGCGCTGCCAAAGCTGCCCGTGAGTGCGCCGGTGTCCATGTCGTAGCGCGCAATCGGGCCGCTGTTGCCCGTGAAGGGCGCGTAGAAGAGGCCCACGCCCGGAAGGGCGGCGATGCCGCTGCTGGACAGCGAGAAGCTGGTCGTGGCCAGGACGCGCGAGGTCAGGCTGTCGAGCTGCGTCTCGATGATCTGCACGGTCTCGGTCAGGGAACTGGTCACGGTCCAGAGACGGCGGCTGGACCAGTCGATGGCGGCAAGACTCCCGTCCATCGGGGTCGGCCGGCCGGTGATGGGATCGCTCTGGACCGACAGGTCGCCCGCCATGACGACTTCGCAGGTGACGTTGGGCAGCCGGTTGCCGAGGCGCTCCAGGGGGACGTCGTCGAAGACCAGGTAGCAGAGGCCGCGATGCGCGACCGCGTTGTCGGCGCCGACCGCGGCCTCGATCAGCGGGTCGGGCAGCTGGGTCTCGTCGCCCTGATAGAAGCGCCAGACGAGGCCGGGGATTTCGATCTGCAGCGAGGCACCGGAGGCGTCATAGACCAGCTTGTCGTCGAACCAGATGCGGCGGACGGCTGCAGCCGGCCCCTCGCACAGGCCGACCGCCCAGGAGGCGGAATAGCTGTAGGTCGTAGCCGTGGCGCGGCTGCTGCCCTTGCCGCCGATGCGGCGGCGGTTGGCCTGCTCGCGCAGGCCCGAGGACCAGAGGATGTTGCCGGCGAGGCGCGTGGTGCCGAACAGGAGGGGGATGCCGGTGCCATAGGCGCTGCTTTGGACGCTGAGGTCGGAGAGCCGCGGGCCGGTGGTGTCCTGGCCCTTGGGCGGGAACAGCAGGGAGCCGGCGAGGCCACCGAGCGCCCAGCCCACGGAGGCACCGATGGAGCCGAAGCCGGCGCCGCCGAGCAGGGCGCCGCCGGCGGCGAGGGCAAGGGTGGCCATGGCTCAGCTCCGCCAGCGAAAGGCGCCGGTGAGGCGCGGCGCGAAGGGGGCGCGGGGTTCCTCGACGACAGCGCGGCGCGGCAGATGGGCGTGCACCACGCTCGGGACGCCGTAGGCCGGGTGCTGGCCCGCCAGGCCGAGATGACCGGCGTAGAGGCCGAGGTTGAACAGCAGCACGTCGCCGGGCCGCGTCGCGTCGAGGGCGACCGGCAGCAGGTGAAGATGCAGCGCCGCGCGCAGGGCGTGGTCCTGCGGCTCGCGGGCGTAGGGGGGCGGCTCGGGCAGCGCGACGCCGGCCTGGCGGGCGGCGAGCCAGACGAGGCCGATGCAGTCGAGGCCGGCCGTGCTGCGGCCCATATGGCGCCAGGGCACGCCGAGCAGCGTGCGCGCCTGGTCGAGGATTGGCGCGCCGATCATGCGGGCGTCTCCACCATGGCCCTGCCGCCCGGCACATGCGGCTCGCCGCGGAAGTTCAGGCGATTGGCGAATTTTTGGCGGCAGGTGGCCAGGCGCTTGTCGCAGCCGGGCTGGAGGCGAAACACGTCGCCGGCGGCGATGGGAAACGGCATGGGCAGGAACAGGCCAGCCGTGCGCGTGGCCTGCGCCCAGGACAGCACATCGCGCGCGACGCCGGCATTGGCGCCGGTCTCCATGGTCAGCACGCCGCCCTCGAACCAGCCATCGGCGAGGGTGTTGATCCCGAAGAGCGACTCAGCCTGGATCGTCGCCGGGTCGGAGGAGGCTTGCACGCGCCCGCCGAACGTCCAGGCCTGGCGCACCGTCCACGTCACCGAGCCGTCCGTTGTCGTCGCACCGAGCGGCGTTGCGTTGAAGGTTGGCGCCGTCGGCGCGGTCACACCCGCCACGGTGCAGGCGTAGAAGCGGCCCTGCTCTCGCATCGTGCCAAGAAAAACCGGGTTCGTCTGCACGCGCACCACATCGCCCAGGGCATAGGCGGTGCTGCGCGCCGCCAGCGGCGGCCGTAGCGGCACCTTGCAGCGCGCGTCACCCAGATCGGCGCGGCACTCGGCCGAGTACATCTCGCCGACCTGCTGCTGCAGCGCCTGGGCGAGGCCGCGCAGCTCGGCGCGGAAGCCGCCATCGTCGCCCGCGATGACCTCGCCGATACGGCCACGGCGCAGCCGGAGCACCCCTTGCGACAGGTCGGCCCAGTTCACCAGGAAGATCCGCACCTCCGCACCGTCCCACAGGCCCGCGCGCAGGTCGGCCTCGGTGATCAGCGACGAATTGAGGATGCCCGCGATCTCAGTGTCATCGACGGAAAGGTCGGCGCGCGAGGCGATGGCGGCGCGGGCGTAGCCGCTGGACGAGGCATAGGTCAGGCCATCGACCAGCAGGTCCCGATCATGGTCGGTGAACCCATAGACCGCGCCGTCGGCGCGCTGCACGCGCCAGCAGGTGGCGAGCGTGGTCACCGCGCCGGCGAGATGCGCGGCGAGGCCGGGAGAGACGGATTTCATGGGGGATCCCTCAGCGGATCTCGATGAGCCGGATGTCGCCCCAGCGCTGCGCGGCATAGGTGCGCAGCTCGAGTTCCATGTCGTCCATGTCGAAGCGCACCGGCACGTCGAATTCGCAGGATACTTCGACCGGCTGGCCGGTGGTGGCGGCGAGCGTGGCGCCGAGGGTGATGACGCCGGTCGCGAGGTTGACCGCGAACTGCGTGGCGCCGCCGCCCAGGCTCCGCTCCACCCCGTTCTGCCAGCAGCGGACCGTGCTCGCGACGGGGCGGGTGATCACCCGGTCGTGGTTCACGCCGCCGGAGCTGTAGCGCTTGAAGATCGGAAAGCCGGCCGTGCTGCCGTTGGTGCTGCCGATCGCCTGGCGTGGCAGCTCGAAGTCGGAAAAATCCTTGAACCGAAAGCCATAGGCTCGCCCCTGGCGCGCGTGCCAGAAGGCCAGCAGTGTCGCCATGTCGGCCCGCGTGCGCAGGCCGGAGGCCAGGTTGTAGGACCGCCGCGCCTGCGACCAGTTGGCGTTGCGCCGCTCCGCCCCGCCGGCGGTGGTGACGATCTGGGTGGACCAGCCCGGCCCGCCCGTGGCGCCGAGCTCGACCGCCTCGGGCAGCCGCACATCGTGGAAGCTCATGATCAGAGCCCCCGTCGGCCGCGCGCCATGGCGCGGTTCATCTCGGCCAGGATCTGTGCCTGCGACGCCCGGAAGCTCGACGCATCGGGCGTGGTGATGTGCATCACGATGGTGGGGGCCGCGCCGCCCTGGCGCACCTCCTCCCGCGAGAGCACGCGCTCGCCGCGCTGGAGGATGGCCGGGACCTCGTCGGGCCGCAGGCCGGGCCAGCCACCCTCGTGGAAGCGCGGCGCGTTGGCCCACAGGGCGCCCGGGAGGGCGACGGGGACGCCACCTGCGCCCACCATGCCACCCTGGTGGAATTCGCGCCCACCCGCGCCCGCAGCCGCCGCGAAGATGCCGCTGAGAAAGGAGCCCGCCTCCCCGCTGGCCGCCCCGCCGGCCGCGCCGCTGATCCCCTGGCTCAGCAGGCCGACCAGGGGCTCGGTGACCAGGCGGCGCGTGCCGATCCGAAGCAGATCGTCGCCAATGCCCTTGATGACATCGCGGAGCGAGGCGCCGCGGACGATGGCGTCCTCGAAGGCGGAGGAGAAGGTCAGGCCGAGGTCGCGGGCGATGTCGCTGGTTTCGCGGGTCCGCTCGCCCGTCTCGGCCGTGGCGCGGGTGAGATCGTCGAGGGCGGCTTGCGCGGCGCGGCCCACGGTCTCGTCGGGCAGGGCGATGCCGCGGGCGCTGGCCCGCTCGACGAGTTGGCCAAGCTCCGACAGGCGCCGGGCGTAGCGCTCCGTCGCCGTCTCGTTCTGCTGGATGAGAGAGGCGACCTCGCGCGTGATCTCCGCGCCCTCGCGGTCCTCAGCGTTGCGCTGCCGCTGCGCACCGGCGACGCGCCGCGTGCTGCCCTCCAGCCGCTGCAGCGCCTCGTCGCGCTCGCGCGTGGCGAAGGCCGCGAGGCGATCGCGCTCGGCCTGGTCGATGGCGCCGGCGGCCAACGCGTCGTTGAGGCGGCGGCTGCGCTCATCGAACTCCTGGCGGATGCGGAATTGCGCGTCGAGCCGCGGGCGCAGCTCGGCGATCTCGGCCGCGGCGCGCTCGCGCCGGGATTCCGCCGCGCGCTGCTCGGCCGTCTGCTGCTCGTCGAGACGGCGGATCAGCGCCTCGCGCTCGGCGGTGTCGATCTGCTCGATCAGGCGTAGCCGCTCGCGGCGCAGCTCCTCCAGCCGGGCGCCCTGGTCGACGCCGGCCTGCTGCTCGGCGGTGCCGACGAGGCCCGGCCGGACGCTGCCGCGGCGAGGCGTGGTGGCCGAACCGGCCTCCAGCTGCGCGATCTGGCCGTCGATCCCCTCCAGCTGCCGGCGCCGGGCAGCCAGGTCCTCGCTCGGCAGGGTCAGGCCGGAGCCGCGGCGCACGCCATCCAGCGCGCGCGCGGCGCCCGAAAGCGCCCGGGCCAGGGTGTTCGACAGGCCGATGGCCTGGTCGAGCTGGCCGAGGAACTGGCCGGTCGAGACCTGCAGCTGCCCGAAGGCGCGCGCGACGGTCAGCGGCGCCTGCTCCAGCTGCCGGCCGAGCGCCTCGGTGGCGCGCAGCAGCGCGGGAAACACCCGATCGGCGGTGAGCTGGCCCTCGGAGCCGAGCTTGCGCAGCTCACCGACGCCGACGCCGAGTTCGCGCGCCAACGCCTCGGCCAGGAGCGGCATGGCCTCCAGCATGGAGCGCAGCTCGTCGCCCTGCAGCGTGCCGGAGGCCAGCGCCTGGGCAAGCTGGAGCGTGGCGCTGCCGATCTCCTGCGCCGAGGCGCCGGAGACGATGGCGGAGGCCTGCAGGCCCGTGACGAGGCGGGCCACCTGCTCATTGGTGGCGCCGATCGCGCGCGCCGCGACCGAGAAGCGCTGGAAGGCGTCGGCGCTGTCGGCGACGGCGACGCCGGTCTGCAGCGCGCTGCGGTAGAGCTGCTCATAGACCTGCGCGGCGGCCTGGACCGAGCCGGTGGCGTTCTGCAGTCGAAACAGGCTCTGGGTGAGCGCGTCGCCGGCCTGCACGATCTGCCGGATACCCGCTGCCAGCGCGACGGCCTGCACGCCGCGCATGGCGGCATCCAGCAGGTCGAGGCCGCGTGAGGCGCCCTCCGCGCCGGCGCGGATGCGCTCCAGGCTGCGGCTCCCGGTCTCGCCGACCTCGCGCAGCCCGGACTTCACCCGGGCAGCGTCGTCCAGCGAGAGGCGGACCGAGACGCGGCGGGTGGCGTCGGCCATGTCAGGGCTTCTCCTTCTCGCGGCGGGCGGCTGTTTTCGTTCGGCGGCGACATTCACCGCCCGCGCGGATGCGCGGTTCTAGAATGCTGCGGCGACCTGCCTGCGAGAGCGCCAGAAGCCCTCGGCGTCGAAGCTCTTGATCGTGAGGGAGGCAGCCATGCTAGGGCCGGCTGCCTCGGCGCCGAGGCGCCAGTCAGATGGAATCTGGCCGATCGACGTTTGCGCAATCGCCGCGGCTTGCTGCTGCTGACGCTTCGGCCAGCGCTCGCGACACGGCCAAGAGCGCCGTCAGGGCTGCTTCATCCCGAATTTGAAAGACGGCCCGCATGAACGCCAGCGACACGTCGGGCGCCCGTTGTCGTTCCTCGTCGGTCAAATTCGGATGTCCGCCGCCTTCAGAGACTTCATCATAAAACGCTGCGATCGGCGCCTCGAAAAACACCGCCATTCGGTGCAGGTCGCCGGCGTGCAGCCGCACCTTGCCGCGCTCAACCCGACTCAAGAGTTGAAAGGAGACGCCGAAATGGTCTGCCGCGGCCTGAATTGAGATGCCCCGAGCCAGCCGGATCCGACGAAGCGCTCGGCCGACGAGCCGGTCTGTCTCGGCGGTCATGGATCGGCGGCTCTGCGAATCGGGCATCACGACGATGATTACTGCGACGCCGCGACGGTCGGAAGCCAATGCGCTTGTCCCGATGGCGATATCCGCTGGAAGCTGCGTCTCACGGCGCGTGTGAGGACGGGGGCGCATCGGCAGTTGGGGGCGGTAGGGCAGTCAGGCCGATCACCTCACGCCGAATAAACTCGCGGGCCCGCAAGACCGCGGGCGGCAGCGGCTCCCCAACGCCGCCCCTTGCAAAGAGCTCGAAGGAACGGCGACAGACCTCTTCGAGCTCGATCGGGTTTCCATGAGCCGAGAACGTTCGGCTGCCCACAACGCCGATACGCGTGGCAATTTCCGGATAGACCGGCCAGACATACCCGCCAGCCAACTCATCGTCAGGTGGTGTTGCCGCTTTGGGGTTTAGCCCAACCAACCGCGCCGCCTGCCGAGCAAGCCCGAAAAGCATCTCGATGCGGGGATGGTTGACTGTGTGCATAAAGACGGGCGGACCGTTCCTGATTGTCCCGTCCAGCGAAAACCCCACAAACCGGAAATGTTTTTTTAGGTGCGTGTAGTCACTCGCATAGCGATCGAAATATCCGAGGTGTGCATAGACCAGACTGTTGTGCAGCCTCATTGCCCGCTCAAGCGTGAGCCCTTCGAGGAAGCAGGCCGCCACCAGTGCCGAGTGATAGGGCCCAGCAGCGCCGTGGATCATGCCGCCTGCGCCATCACGCAGATACACGCAGTCTGGATGGAAGCCTGTGAACCCAATGGCCGGGAAGACGAACACGCGCGCGTCGTTCGCCTGGTCTCCCGGCGCTTGGAACGCCTTGTGGCTATCGAGAATTCCTCTCTGCACGAAGACGACATCGCTGGCCCATAGGCTCTGTCCCAGGGCGACATGGTCAGTGTCGGCCGGCAGCCGATCGAGCCCTACGATGAACACCTCGTGGCCAGGGGCAGCCAGTTGCAAGCTTCGACCGAAGCCAGTTGCTTGACAGTTTCCGACGACGCCGATCCTCACCGGTCGAGGATCTCTTCATCGCAGATGATGCCCATCAACGAATCAATATCTGCTCCAGCTGGGCCCGCCTGCCTTGGCTGCGCGACCGACGGACTGACTGGATCTTGGCTCGGGCCATCAGCAGCCTGTGTCAGGTAGTGGCGAGTGAAGATCCCCATGACGTGATCGACGCCCTCGGCACTCACCTCCCGCATATCATCGGCAAAGAAGGCGCCACGGGATTGATGACCTGCCACGATCTCAAATGAGGGAAAATACTCCACGTCGGGGTCGTTTTTGCACAATTCATCCGCCACCACCCGGAGCGCCGACTTGCTGTAGACGGTCGACACAAGCACATGCCGGGCCTCGTAGGTGGCGATGAGCGGAACAGGCGACACCGTGAGAATGAAGCGGATGCTAGGCCGCAGCCTCCGGACATCGGCAATGAAGGCGCGGAGATCGTCGGTCATTTCCGCGACGCTGAAGTTGTGGAAGGCGATGTTCGCGCCCTCCGGGGAATTGGCCATCACGCCCGGGGCAAAAGGGTAAACGGCGCCATCCGCTATCGACACCCATCCCTCCGTGAGCCCGAGGGTGAAAATGAAGACGTCTGCCCCTTCGAACATGGTTCGGGTTGCTGCGAAGTGGGCGTCCCGATCCCGTCGTAATTCGTCAACGGTGCCGAACCCGCCCGGCTCCGCGAGCGGGCGGAACGGGTCGATGTAGCGGCCTGCCGGCGTCTCCCAGATGTCATCGACAGGCTCGAACAGCGAGTAGCACCGACGCAGAAGTTGGTTGAGCTGACGGATGGTGTAGATGTTGCCATACCGAGCGGAAAATACTCCGAAATTACGGTCCTGGGGTCCTGTTTCCGTCACAAGGTAGTTGAAGCCATTTCCCACCAATGTGCGAGAAATGTGCTGGGCGAAGCAGCTACCGGCGGTGGCTATTTTTGCGTTGCGTGGGATGACGAATTTTGGCGTGACGATCGGGTCTACGTCGCGCGGCTGCCGGCTCACCGATCTGCGCCAGAATGCACTGTCAGGTAGGTCGCTGTAGGGGTTCGCCGCCATGCCAAAGATTCTCCTCGCGGCCTACGGCGCCGCCCAGCCTCCGCCCATTGACGAGTGCCAGACAGCAGACACGAGCGGCGTCGCCTATCCATAGCGCAGCCGAGCGCGTTTGCAGCCACGCACGGAGACACTTGCGCGGCGTGACGATGCTTCATCCCCGGAGAGAGGCGACGCCGGCCGCCATGCCCGCGGCGAGGGCCACGAGCATCTCGGCCGCGGCCCAGCCGGTCGCGCCCATCGCGCGCGCCGTCGCCAGCGCGCTCGCCATGTCGAGCTCCAGGGTCGTCATCCCCGGCGTCACGCAGGTGGTGCCGGCGGCCCAGCAGGCAGCGCCCTCGACGCTGGCCGGCGCGTGGGCGGCGTAGGGGCAGGCGAGGCCGCAGTCGCGATCGAGGGCCGCGCAGCCGCGGCAGTAATCGGGCCCGGAGCCGAAGTGCCACTCGGCGCGGGCCCTCAGGCGTTTCCCTCGGCGGCTACCGCGGCGACCGGGCCGGTGGCGCGCTCCCAGAAGGCGGCGGCGATGTCGTCCATGTCCATCAGCCGCTCGACCGCCTCGGGCGAGAGCTGCAGCGGCTTGCCGGCGGCGTCGCCGACGCCGTCCCAGGCGGTGACGGCGTGGCGGGCCAACGCCTTGACCAGGAAGGCGAAGGCGAGGCCGCGCGCCATGTCGGGGTCGAGATCGGCCTCCGCGGCCCGCAGCGCACCGAGGCGACGGGCGGAGCCGGCCTGGGCGGCGGCCATCACGGCGGTGGTGACGGGGCGGATTTCCACGCGGACGCCGCGCGGCAGGTCGAGCCAGTACGGCTCGACGGGGAGGTCGAGGGTGAGCATAGCAAGGCTTCCTTTGATGCGAGAGGCGATCGGGAATCCGGCTGGGCCGACCCAAGCTGTGGCGCGGCGCGGTTTGGATGGCGTCAGGACCTCTTGACCCGCCTATGGTGGGTGACGTGTCCTTGGTCTGCGTGAGGCACCTACGATAACGGCAGAGGAAGCGGCAGAATGAAGCGGCGCGCCATCATCGCGGCTACGGCGGCGATAAGCTTCGGACGCAAGGCTGCCGCGCAGCCGGCCTTCCCCACCCGACCGTTGCGGTTGATCGTGCCTTTCGCCGCCGGGGGGCCCACGGATGTCTTCGCGCGCATCGTCGCGCAGCGTCTGAGCGAGAACCTCGGTCAGCCGGTTGTCGTGGACAATCGTGGCGGCGCCGGAGGCAACATCGGTGCCGATCTGGCCGCAAAAAGCCCGCCGGACGGTTACACGCTGCTGGTCGGCACCGTCTCGACCCATGCCTTCAACATTGCGCTCTACCCGTCGCTGCCCTTCGATCCAATTCGGGATTTCACACCGATCGTGCGGATCGTCGACGTGCCGCAGATCCTGGTAGTGCCGGCCACCCTGCCAGTGCAGAACTTGTCCGAACTCCTCGCGCTGCTGCGGGCCGCGCCGAACCGCTATGCTTATGGCTCGGCTGGTAACGGATCGTCGAACCACGTGTCAGGCGCGATGTTCGCGCAAGCGGCGGGCGTGCAGATCGAGCACGTTCCCTATCGCGGGTCGGGGCCGGCGCTCCAGGATGTCATCGGTGGGCGCATCCATGTGTTCTTCGATGCGCTGTCCACGACACTGCCGCATATCCGCGCAGGGACGCTCCGCGCGATCGGCGTTGCGTCGGCCGACCGTGCGCCGCAACTCCCGGACCTTCCGACCCTGACCGAAGCAGGGTTGCCCGGATATCTATCCTACACATGGAATATCATCTTCGCGCCGGCGGGAACCCCCACGGCGATCGTGCAGCGCCTGAACGCTGCCATTAACGAGGTCATGGCCGATCCAGCAATGCGCGCGCGTGCTGACGAAATGGGCTTGATCCCGATCAGCACTACGACACCCGCTGGCACGGCCGACTTTGTCAGGGCAGAGGTCGCGCGCTGGGCCCCGATTGTCCGCGCGACGGGTGCACGCATCGAGTGACGACGCCACCGGTCTACGCGGGAGGCATCACGGAGTTCCTCGCCGCCCTGCGCACCCGCATGGCCGACATGCCGGTTAGTCGCGATCCTTCTGCTCGGCGCGATCGCTTCGAGCATTATGCTCGGCGTTTCGACCTAACCGTTCCGGCCGGGATCAGCGTCCGCGACGTCTTCGTGACGGCCTCGGGGCGGGAAGTGCCGTTGCGCATTTACCGTTCCGGATCACGCGACGCGGCTTTACCGACGGTGCTCTACCTGCATGGCGGCGGCTTCGTTACCGGCAGCATCGCTTCGTATCACGCGGTGGCAGCGAACATCGCGGCCTGGTCAGGCCTCCAGGTCGCGCTGCTGCATTATCGGCGGGCGCCCGAGAATCCGTATCCGGCGGCGCTGGATGACGTGATGGTGGCTCTGGATTGGCTGCATGGGGCCAATGTGGACGAAGGCATCGATACGCAGCGGCTTGCAATGGCGGGCGAAAGTGCCGGCGCGACGCTGGCGCTTTCTGCGGCAATTGCGGAGCGAGATCGCGGCGGAGCGCGGATCGCGGCGCTTGGGCTGCTGTGTCCCGGCCCGCTCAGTTCCAACACCGGCCCGGCATGGATCGCGACGCACGGGCGCGATCCGGTTCTGAAGCCTGACGACATCGCCTACTACATCGGTGCGTACCTGGGTCGGGTAGCGCGCCCCTGTCCCGGGGCATTCCCCCTTGATGGCGCGCTCCTCGCGGGGCTGCCGCCGACCCTTGTGCATCTGGCGGAGCACGACCCGCTGCGGCCGCAAGGCGAAGCGCTCTCAGCCGCCCTGCAAGGGGCTGATGTGAACGTCCACGATACTCTGGCGAAGGGGATGATCCACAGCTTGCTTCGAGCGGCGTCGATGGGCGGTGCTGCTTGGGCAGAAGCTGAACTGTTCTCACGGCATCTGGGCGAGCTTGTTCGAACCGGGTTCATATCCGAGGGCCCGCCTGCGACCGCCCCCAGCCACGAGCATACCTGATCACACATCCCTCCTGGCCTACCGGCATGAGCAACACGATCACGCATACTCCGTCCCCGCCTGCTGGTTCCGCAGCACCGCGGTCATCATCCGCGTCGCCGTGGCGTTGAACGCGGCCCTGAAATCGAAGCTGGCCTCCACGCCGGCTGGTCCTTCGATCGGCGTCTTGGCCAGCGCCAGATAGACCTCGTGCAGCGTGATGGTCAGGCTGCGATTGGCGTCGATGGTGAAGGCCAGCGCGAATTCCGCCGAGGTTCCGGCCTGCGCCTGGGCCAGCAGCGTGGTGTTCTCGAAGCGCACGGTGATCTGGCCGGTGCAGCGCGCGATACCGGGATCCACGCCCTCGACGCGGCGGTCCGCGCGGATGGTGCGCACGGCCTCCATGCCGTTGGCGTAGCTGAGCCGCGCCCCGGTCACCTGCGCCAGCGCCGAGCCGCTGCGCGTGATGGACCCCTGCGCCTTGTTGAAGGCGGTGTAGGCCGCGCTGGTCGGCGTGCCGCCTGAGGTGGCGCCCGTGCGCACCGAGCCCTGGCCCAGCAGCCCGAAGGTCGCCGTCGCCGCGCCGGTTGGCGTGAAGTCCATCTCCAAGGTGTCGGCGCGCACGCCGGTGCATACGTCGAAGGACGGCACGTCGGGATAGCCGATCTCCATCGCGTTGCTGGGCAGCGCGGCCGCGCCCGAGCCGAAGGTGTGGATGAAGTTGGTGCTGCCGGTGGTGGTCGGTGCGCCGAGCAGCAGCCGCAGCCAGTGCCCGATGTTGATCAGGTCGACCGGCACCACCGCCTGGCCGGCGACCGTCACCGTGTCGAGGAAAGGTGCGGCCGGATCGCGATTGCTGCCAACGCCGATGACATCCGCATCGAGCAGCGGCTGCTCGGCGCCCAAGTCGCAAGACAGGAACGGCATGCGCCGCCAGTTGCTGCCGGGTGCGGTGCCGTAGGTGGTCTCGGGCAGCATGAGCATGCGGCAATTCGCGCCGATGGCACGGGGCATGGGCTTTCTCCTGGAGCGGGATCAGGCCAGCGGCGAGCCGGCGACGGTGAACCAGAGGGTCACGGGGATGGCGGCGGCGCGGGCCGCGGCGGCGCCCTCGAATTCGACGTCCTCGAAGGACGCGCTGCCGGGCTGCGCCCATTCGACGGCGCCGCCGAGGGTGCGGCTGGTGGCGATCGCCGCGGCAATGTCCACCAGCAGCGCGTCCAGCAGGGCGTTGCGTGCGGCGGGCGCCGCACCGGCGACTGTGATCTCCACCTCGGCGCGATGCTCGATCTGCCAGGCGAGTGGCGACAGGATCGGTGTCTCCTCCACCGTCTCGCCGTCGCGTACGACGACCAGTCCGCCGGCGGGAATGCGCTGCGGGATGGTCTCGCCGCGCTGGACCGTCGGTGCCGGGTTCCGAACGGCGAGCGCCGTGACCAGCCGGCTGTGCAGCGCGGCTATGGCGGTCTCGCGCGTGCTCACGCGGCCCTCCCGCTCTCGCGTTCCCAAGCCGCCACGAAGCGCCCTGGCAGGCGGCGCAGCCCGCGCTCAGCCGCACCGCGCACATCGAGCCGCTTGGCGAGCTTCACCTGGGGCAGCAGCAGGAACATCGGCACCATCCCCTGCTCCAGCAGTCCACGCGCCCAGGCCTCGCGGCCCTTGCGATTGGCGGTGCCGACCTCGGTGACGCCGCCCGCCACCAGCCGGGTCCGGCGACGTCGCCCGGTCTGCTCGCCCAGGCGCAGCGGAAGGCACCAGACGAAGCCACGGCCGGACTTGAAGGGGCGAAGGAAGGCCTGCCCGGAAGCGACCATCTGCGCCGGCGTGACGCGCATGCCCTTCTCACCACGCCCCCGGCGTCCGCGCGCGGCGTTGAAGCCGGTCGGGATGGCAAGGAACTTCCCGCCACCCTTGGCGCGGATCAGCGCACCGCGCTCAAAGGCATCGATGATCGCCGGAACCTTGGTGAACACCAGCCCCGCCGGCCGCAGCGACTGCCCGCTCCGCGGGAAGATCATCGACCGCCAGGCGTTGGCCACGCCGCGCGCGTTGCCCGAGAAGGCCGTCGTCACCTGCTTGCGCAACTCCTGCTTCACCTGCTCGGTCTCGGCCCGCACGGCGGTCATGGCGGCGCGCTCGCCAGCCTGCACCTCCGCCGCCAGCACCCGGCGCAGGTCACCGACGATCGTGGCGCCGAGCCTCACGACGTGCCGCCATCCTTGGGCGGCAATCCCGCACGATGGCGCAGCACGGCGACGGCGAGGTCATGCAGCGCGGCCTGCCCGAGATAGCCGAACACGAAGGCGAACAGGAACCGCCCGTATTCGTTGAATTCGAGCAGACCGCCGAGCGCGTAGCCGGCGCTGCCCACGAGCGCCGCGGAGGGAACCTCCCACACCAGGCACCAGCCGAGGCGCCGACGCTCCGGATTGTTCCAGCGCACGAAGCCGCCGGCGAGGCCCGCCGCAGCCCCCAGCGCGAGGTCGAGCGGCACGCTCCACTGGCCGAGGGTGCTCTGCGGCATGGCTCGCTCCTATCGCTGGCAGAGGACGCGCCAGGCGGTGCCGGCGGCATCGCGCTCGGCGTGCTGGACGGTGAGGATGTCGGCGCCGAGGGAGAACACGTCGCCGGCGAGGATCTCCGGCAGCGCGGCGACCGGCACCGTCAGCACGTCGGTGGCCTGGATCAGCGCCGTGCCGAAGGCGTCGCGTATCTTATCCGGTGACGCGCGCAGTACCCGCACCGGCACGGCCGGCCCAGCGCCACGCTGCCAGGTGGCGTCGGTGCCGAGGTTCGGGTCCGCCGCCAGCACGGCCAGCGCCGCATCGAAGGCGGTCACGCCCCCGAGGCCGGAACGCGACTGAGCCAGACGCGCACCGTCGTGTCCGCCGCCAGGGCCGCGAGCGCGGCGATGCCGACGCAGAAATTGCCTGTGGCGGTGGTGGTGATGCGCCGGTTGGTGTTGTCCCAGAAGACGCGCGCGCCGGCGGTGATGGCGAGCGCCGGCTCCTTGGTGATGTCGAACACGCCCTGGGTGGCGGCCTCGATGACGGCGTTCTGCGCGCCGTCGACGGCTGCCACGCCGAACAGCGCGCCGACGAGCACGCCCTGGCCGGAGAGGATGCCACCGGCATAGGGGACGCCGACCGCCAGGCTGTCGCCCGGCTGGATGAAGTTGCGCATGGGAATGGGGTCTCCACAAACGCAGAAGCCGCCCGGTGGGGCGGCCTCTGCATGGATTGATGACGGAAGGGAGCAGCCGGGATCAGGTGCCCGGGTTGAACCAGGCGCCGCGCCAGTCGATGGCACCGACGCCGAAGTCGAAGATCACGCTGACCTCGATGCCATCGACGCCGGAGACCGGGCCGGTGGTGACCTGCGGTCCCTCGGCGCCGTTGAGGTAGCCGTAGACATAGACCGGCGTGGTCGGCGGTTCGGCGAAGAGATACCAGCGGTTCGCCGAAATCAGTGGCTCGACCACCGGCTGCAGCAGCCCGACATAGGGGTTCACGTTCGCCGACGCCGCCGGGGCGATGGCCGCGGTGAGCTTCAGCGCGGGAAGTTCCAGCGCGGGCCCCACCAGCACGCGCATGCTGCGGCCGAGCGAGATCGGCAGGCCGTCGAGCGTGCGCTGCTTCATGATGGCCTCACGGCCCTTGGCGATGTTGGCCTCGTCCAGCGCGGTGCCGGCCGCGGCCTTGTTCGCCCGCACTGCCCCCGTCGCGAACACCGCCGCGCTCCCGGTGGTGAGCGTCGGGCCATCGCCGTTGGCGAGGTTCACCAGGGCATAGGCGGTGGCGTTCTCGAAGTCGGCGACACGCCGGCCGATCATCGCCGCGAAGTCGGTGAAGGCGCCGAGATCGTCGTTCACCAGCATCTGCCGCGTCACGCGGATGCGGCGCGCGAAGGTCTGCAGCAGCACGATCTCCTGGCTCTCGGACATGGTGCCGGCCTGGATCTCGCCATTCTCCAGCAGCGGCTGCAGGACGGGGAAGTCGCCGATGCGCAGGTGCCGGTGCGGCTTGAAGTCGCGGAAATCGCGGCGGAGGAAGATCTGCCGATAGGTCGGCGCGGCGGGCGCGTAGGCGGCGAGCAGCATCTTGTTGGCCGCCGCCGAGAGCAGCGCAGGGAAGTCGGAGGTGGTGTGGAAGGCGCGCTCGGCGAGGCGCACCGGATCGCGCGGCACCTGCGTCTCGCCATGAAGGGTGAGCAGTTCGCGCACCATGTCGGAGGGGCGCCAGCCCATGAATTCGGCGTGGCGGCCATTGCCGGAGGGCTGGTAGCCCGGCATGGCGCGGGCGGCGATCGCCTCGGCCATGGCGTCGAGGATCTCGGCCCGCGGAGGGCCGGCATGCGAGGCCGGGTTGGCCGGCATGGAGGGGCGCGGCGCGTGGCGCACCAGGGCGTCGAACAGGGCGCGGCGGGTGTCGTCGGGGGACCAGCCGCGCTCGACGGCGTCGGCGCGCAGGGCGGCCACACGGTCGGCCGAGAGCAGGGCGCGGGCGGCCTCGACGGCGGTGTCGATGCCGGCGATGCGGCTGCGCTCGGCGCGCGTGGCCTCGGCGGCGGGATCGGCGGGCGGCGCGGTGCGCTCCGGCTCGGGCGCGGGCGTGGTGGGCACCGGGGCGTTCTCGGGCGGGGTGTCGTTGGCGTCGGGCATGGTGGTGTCCTTCTCGGTGAGGGCGGGTTCGATGGCGGGCATGGGGGCGCCCTGGTCCCCCTGCGCGCGAACTGCGGCGTCGCGATCCACCGGGATCGGCACGACGGAGATCTCGAAGGGTTCCCAATCCACGGCGCGGTGGACGGTGGTGCCGGTGGCGATGTCCGGCCGTGGCTCGTAGCGGTGGACGCGATAGCCGACGCTGACGGCGCGCAGCGTGCCGTCGGCGATGCGCTGCCAGACTGGCTCGACGTCGGCGGCGGAGGAGAATTGCAGCGTGGCCATGCCGCGGCCGCGCTCGAGGCGGGCGGCGGTGACGCGGCCGAGCACGTCGCGCGCATCCATGCTGCGATGGGTGTTCAGCACCGGTGCGTTGCCGGAGCGCAGCGCGTCCATGCGCACGGCGTTGGGCGACATCTCCAGCTCCTCGGTGATGAGGCCGAGGGCGGGGACGAAGTTGCGGGCGCGGGCGCCGGTGGACCAGACGACCTCGACGGTGCGGGCGGCGCGATCGACGGTGGCGGGCGCGGTGAGCGCGCGATGCGCCACGATCGACTGCCCATCGATGGGAACCGGCGCGGCCGGAGCAGGGCGATCGGGCGCAGCGGCAGTCTCCGGCGCGGCATCGCTGCCGGCCGGTTCGATGGGTTCGGTCATGATGTCAGCCCTGCTGTTGCGGGTCGGAACGCGGCGGTGCCGCGACGCTGGTGGCGGCGATCTCGATGGCGGCGAGTTGTGTTGCGTCCGGGGCGGCGCTGGCGACCTGTCTACGACCGACTTGACAGGGGATGGGCCCCAAAGGCTACCCATTAGGACAACCTAGAAGAACCAATGGTGGGGATGCCGATCTGTGACGAAATATGCCGGTAGCGGCAGGCCTTCCCGCCCGCTTCCCAGCGTCAGCTTCACGACGCAGGGACTCCCAGTAGCGCAGCGATTCGAGGCCTACCGCGCCGACGCAATCAGGTTCGCAGAGCTGATCCAGCGCGAGGCTTGGGCTGACAGCTCGGCGAGCTACACGGCCTGGTCGCTTGGTTCCATCGTGATGAAGCGCACCAGTTCTCCGCCGCTCGACCAGCGTCGCACGCCCGCCATGGTCCGGCGAGACGGGCTGGATCATTGGCTTCTCAATATCCCGGTCCGCAGCGCACAGCGCGTCGTAATCGATGGGACGACACAGCACGTCTCAGCGGCGCGGCCGATCCTCATGTCCTGCGACCAGCCCTTTGCGGTCGAACGCCCAGGTGCTGAGGAGGATTGGCTTGTCGCCTTTGTAACGCGGGACGCGCTGCCGGGTCTCGGCCTGCCGGGCGGCGTTGACGGCGTCCAGGCGCTCACCACGCCGATGGGTCAGCTTCTCGTCGCGTTCCTGCGTGACATGGCTGCTTGCTTGCCCAACATGACCCTCGCCGACGTGCCCCACTTAACCGACGCCACCCTCACGCTGCTTCGCGGGACCCTCGCGCCAGGCGCCGACAACCTCAAAGCTGCTCGCCCGCATGCAGAAGCCGTGCTGCGCAAACGAGTTTGTGCCATTATTCGTGCGAGGCTTGGGTCTGCGATCTTGACGCCGGAGCGGCTTTGTCGGGACGCGGGCCTTTCGCGCAGCGCGCTTTACCGACTGTTCGAGCCGCTGGGCGGCGTTGCAAAGGCCATCAAGGCTGAACGCTTGGCCGAGGCACGGCGCCGACTCGAAGACTCAGGTGAGCGTCGTTCCATTCAACAAATTGCGGACTCCGTGGGCTATTGCGACGCATCGGTCTTCAGCCGCGCGTTTCGCCGCCGCTACGGCGCTACGGCCAGCGAGGTGCGTGAGGCGGCGACGTTCGGAATTCCGTTGGCCATGACGGCGCCGCGGACGACCGCCGGGGGTTTCCTCGACATGGTCTCGCGTCTCGAAGTGTGAATTATGCGCACCGGGACGCTGCGATCCTGTCGATTGTAGGGCCGATGCAACATCTGACGCGCCACAGGCGTCGACGGCCGCATAGTGATCATCAAGTCCGGCGATCCCAAGTTGCTCAATCTGGCCTGTCCGTCTCGCGCGGTGGCCCCGCGGCGCCGGTGGCGGCGATCTCGATGGCGGCGAGCTGGGCGGCGTCCTGCGCGGCGCCCGACTTCGCGACGCGGCGCGGATCAGTGTCGAGCGAGAGGCCCGCCTCGTCGAGCAGGGCATTGGCCTCGCGGATCATCTCGACGACCTGGCGGAAATCGTAGCCGAAGGCGCCGACCGCCTCCGGCTGCGGCACGAAGCCGGCGCGGACCTGCGCAATCAGCGCCGTGGTGTCCTTGAGCGGGTCGATCATCTCGTGCGCCGGCGGGACGTGCGACATGTCCGCCGGGATCTCGTCGCCCCACAGGCCGAGCAGCGCGCCCTGCGCGTGGAAGCGGTCCGCGATGGGCCGCACCAGCATCGGGATCAGCATGCCGTACTGGACCTGCTCGCAGAGGCGACGGAACTCGATCTTGCCGGCCCGCAGGCTGGAGTAGTTCGCCTGGGTCAGATCGCCGGCCACCTGGTCGTAGGTGAGGCCGGTGCCGACCGCTGACGCCTCCAGCGCGCGCCGGGCAAACGCAGCGTGTGATCCACCGCCGGACGGGTTCACGACCTCCACGGATCCCATGCCGCGGCGATACAGGATCATGCCGGGCTCGAAGCTCTCCACGGTGCGGCCCTGGGCGTCGCGCAGCAGGCCTGACGCCGGGCCAGTCATGGCCTCGTCGCCATCCTCGGAGACGACCGCGGCGAGGCAGGCCTCGATCTTGGCCTTCATCAGCAGAGCCGCCTCGTAGTCGCCGAGATCGCGCAGCCGGGTCAGCACTGGCGCGAGCCAGGAGACGTCGCGCATCTGACCGGGGCGGCGCTTGCGATAGATGTGCAGGACGTCGCGCGCCGGAACAGGCTGGCTGCTCAACCAGGTGGCACCTCCCGGCAGCACCCACGACGCGCCGGGATGCACGCGGTGCAGCCAGTAGCCGACCGGCTCACCGGCCTCGCCGAGGCCGATGCCCTGCAGCGTGGGGACGCCGTCGATGACGCCCTGCCGTGCCGTGTCGAGATGGTCGCTCTCCAGCACCTGGAGGCGGAGGCCGATCGGGTTCGCCGGCGAAATGTCGGCCGGCAGCAGGCGGACGAAGCATTCGCCGCTCTCCACCACCGCCCGCATCACCAGCGCCTGCAGGCCGAAGAGATCAAGCCGGCCCTCGGCGTCGCAGGCCGTGCTGTCGGACCAGCGGCGCCAGGCCTCGGCATGCGGCTTGTCCGGCCAGCGGGTGGTGATGCCGGCGCCGACCGCGTTGCCGGTCCACAGATCGACGATGCGGGCGGCATACGGGTCGTTGCGCACGGCATCGCGGGCACGGCGTGCGACGGTGGCCGCGGCCGCGCCGACCTCGGCCGTGGCGCTGCCGCCCGAGGCCGCCCAGCTCGAGGCGCGGCTGTCCTGCGCGGCGGCATAGCCGCGCAGCGCGTGCCAGGCATCGCGGAGACGCCCCATCACCCGCTGCCCTCGCGCGAGAAGCTGGCCAACGTGACGCTGGGGCGGCGCGCGGCAGCGTTTTCGGCAGCGTGCAGCACCGACAGGGCGCGGCCGAGTTCGTCCAGGGAGCGGTACTCCACTGTGCGGCCGTCGAAGGTCACGCGGGTCGTGCCGCCCGTGAAGGCCGCGGCCAGCACGGACGCGCGGGTGCCAGCGGGCTGCGCCAGCGCCCAGGCGAGGACGGTCGGGTTCATCACCTCCTCCTTCAGCGAAGCCAGCCGCTGCGCGGCGCGAGCCAGCCGCGTGGGCGTTGGGTGTCGGATGCGGCTGGCGCCGGAGGCGGCGATGGGGGAGCGACATTCCCTGCGGTGGGAACCTCGCTCGCCCGCAGAGGTGCATCCGCGATCTGGTCCCGCAGTTGCTGCCAGAAGCGATCGCCGTAGCGATCGGCGCCGAGCAGCCACAGCGCGGCGCGGGCCAGCACCGCGCAGTCCAGGGCCTCGTTCCGCTCCCGCAGCTTGGCCCATTCCTGGCGTGCAAAGCCGCGGCGGTCCTTCGTGGTGCGCAGCTGCTCAGCGACAAGCTGCTTGACCCACTCCACCTCGATCGCGCGCGGCAGATGCACCCAACCCGGTGGCACATCCTCCGCGTCGCCGCCGCCGAGCCAGAGCCGGCGATAGAGATCGGCCTTCCAGGTCGAGACCGACACGGTCCAGAGCTTGAGGCCGCGGCGCAGCTTCTGGCCGTTGACCAGCGCGTCCACCGGCGTCGGGCCCTGCACTGGCTGCGCCCGGTTCCACCCATCGATGCCCTTGGTCGGCGCGATCCGCGGATCCCGCAGGCGGCGCAGGTGGCCATAGACAGCCGCCGTGTCGCGGCCGCCGGTGTCGACGCAAAGCCGGGCGATGCGCATCGCGCCGCCGCCCTGCCGAGGCCAGTCGCGCGCCAGCACCCGGGCGAGTTCGTCCCAGGGCTCACGGTCGCGCGGGCTGCCCGGGATCACCACGTGGTCCACCAGCCAGGAGGAGAAGCCCTCCGCCCAGCCCCAGACGTCGCATTCCAGGCGATCATCCTGCACGTCCACGCCCGCGGTCAGCACCAGCACGCCCTTGGGCACCACGCCCATGGCAAAATCCTCGCGGCGCTCGACCAGGCGTTCCCAATCCGGTGCCTCGCCCTGTTCCTGCCAGGTCTCGCCGAGCACCGTGTTCTTGAAAGTCTTGATGTCCTCGGGCTTGCCCTGGGCTGCCTCCCAATCCCGCGCGATCTGCGCCCAGGACAGCCAGCCCACGGGCGAGTAGAGCGCCGAGATGTGGAAGCCGATGGTATGCGGATCCTGGCCCTCCGCCGTCGCGCGCCATTCCCCGCCGCCGAGCATGGTGGTCTTGTCGTGCTCCTGCATCGGGTGGTCGCAGGCCGAGCAGCGATACCGCGCCGTCTCCGGCGCACCCTTCTCCCAAAGCAGCCGCTCGAAGCGCAGCCACTGCATCTCCCCGCACGCCACGCACGCCACGAAGAAGCGCCGCTGGTCGCTCGCCAGATACTCCCGCTCGATGCGGCTGCGGCCAGCGATGGTTGGCGTGCTGACCAGGAAGGCCTTGCGCCGCCAGCCGAAGGTGCGGGCGCGAGCTTCAGCCAGGGCGATGGGGTCGCCCTCGCCGGCGACATCGCCGGGATAGGCGTCCACCTCGTCGAGAAACAGGAACCGCGCCGTCATCGAGCGCAGCCCGACCGCGCTGTTGGCGCCGGTCAGCACCAGGATGCCGCCTGGGAATTCCTTCGACAGCATGGTGTTGCCGCTGTCGCGCGCACGCGCCGGGGCAACCCGCTCCCGCAGCGCGGGCGTCTCCTCCAGCAGCGGGTCGATGCGCTGGCGCGAGAAGCGCTTGGCCAGTTCCACGGTCGGCTGCACCGCCAGCGCCGGCGCCGGCACGTGGTGCATGATGTAGCCGAGCCAGTTGTTTCCGCTTTCCGTCGCGCCCACCTGCGCGCCCTTCATGAACACGACGCGGCGGGCGGGATGCACCGCGGAGAGCGCGTCCATCACGTCCTTCAGATACGGCGTGCGGCTGGTGCGCCAGGGGCCAGGCTCCGCCGAGGCGCGGCTGCCGAGCATGCGATGGCGCTCGGCCCATTCCGAGACGGTGAGCTGCGGCGGCGGCCGGAGCATGGCGCCGACACGCCGCCGCACATGCTCACGGCTGCGGAGACCGGTCCCCTCCGAGGCCTGCGGGATCGAAGCGATCGGCCGCCTCCGTCAGCAGGTCGTTGATGTGGCTCTGCAGGATGGTCTGCAGCAGATGCGGGTCGACGCTGATCTCGGCGGCAATCAGGCCCGACACGCGTGCCGGCCAGTTGAGCAGCGCATCGCGCATCGTGCTGCCGATCTCGTCGAGCGCGGCATTCGCCTCGGTGACATCGAGCAGGCGGCGCTTGGTCTCATCCAGCGAGAGGCGCTGCGCCTCCACCTTCAGGGCCAGCTGCGCGACCTTCAGCCGCGCGAAGGGCGTGCCATCTGCGCCGGCGCTACCGGCCAGGGGCGAGCGAACGGGATCGGCGGTTTCGGTCAGGCGGCGGCGGGTCTTGTCGATGTCCCACTGGCCGTCCGGCTCGCGAGCAATGCGGCCCGCGCGCTCGGCCTTGTGGATGGCGGTGTCGCTGACGCCGAGGCGCCGCGCGGCCTCGCGCGTGGAGGCGGTCAGTTCCGGCATGGCGGCGACCTCCCGCCGCGCGTGATGGTCATCACGAGCAAGGGCCCGCTACCGTCGGGCGGCGGGCCCTCGACGTGTCCGGCTCCGTGGTCAGGCCGGCAGGTGATAGATGGCGAAGGAGCCCTTCGCGCCCGTCTTGTTCGGGCCGACCTGGCGGATCCGCTCCAGCACCTCGACCGCGTAGCCCTTCTTCTTCAGGCCGGCGAAGAACCCGCGGACCGTGTGCTGCTGCCAGCCGGTTGCCTCGCAGATCTGCGCGATGGTCGCACCCTCCTCGCGGCGGAGCATCGCCAGCACCGTCTCCTGCTTCGTGCCCTCGCGCGGCTTCCGCGGCGCGCCGGTCTCGCGCGTGGCGCGGGCGGGCTTCGCCAGGATCTGGCGCAGGGCGTCGATCGCGTCGGTCAGGTCGTAGCGCTGGTTGGCCTCGTCCTCCCAGGCATCGAGGACCCGCTGCGCGGCGTCGCGCAGGCTGGCCCGCGGGGCGGGCGTGGGCGCGCCCTGGGTGGGTTCGGCTTCCTCCGCGGCGGCCTCCGCCTCCGCGGCGTCCCCCCCGCCCGTGGGCGCCGTGTCGGCCACCGGCGCGGCAGCCTCTGCGGCGGCGCGGCGCTCGGCGTTGCGGCGCGCGATGGCGGCGGCGCTCTGCTCGTCCTCCTCCGCCGCGTCGCCCGCGTTCGGGTCGATGCCGATCGCGCGCAGCCCGTCGTCGGTGATCTTCAGCAGCAGCTCGTCGCCGTCCACCGTCCACTTCGCGATGGCTTCGTAGGCGGGGCGATGCACGCCGATGACTAGGTCGTTCTTCAGCAGAGCCTGCGCCACCTTCTGCTTCGCGCCGGCCGGCAGGCGCTCGGGCGGGTAGGCCAGGTGCTCGGGGTGCTCGGCGGCGGCGGCGAGGATCGCGCGCTGCGTGTCGGAAAGCTTCATCGTCGGGGTCTCCGGTTCCGGGAGCCGACCCTCGGCGCCCTACTGCCGGGAGCCCCGCCGGGCGGAACCCGGTCGGGGCCGTCGCGGGGTGCGCCGCGCTAGGGGGCGTACTCACCGCGGCGGAAGTGCTGATCAGCGATGTCCTTCAGCTTCGCGACGGCGTCCGCGAGCCAGGCCGTCTCGCCCCAGAGCACCGCCTCAGGGTCCGCCCAGAAGTGGTCGTCGCTGTCTTGCTGCAGTTCGGCGAGCAGGGCGTCGAACTCCGCCTTCTTCGCGAGGAAGGCGGCGAGGCTGTTCTCCTGGTTGCGGGCGGCGCGGGCTTCGCGGTCGGGCATGCTGGTCTCCGTCGTGTGGCGCAGGGCATCCCCTGCGCGTGACGGACCATTCGCGCTGTGCCGCGCCCGAGCCAAGCGAGATGCAGTGTTATCTTGTTGCTGTAATTGAGTATTCTCGATCGGGGACGCGTCGCGTCGACTTCAGAACAGCGCTAGCTGCTCCACCTCGTCGAGCCGGACGACGCCGTTGATCAGCCACGTATCTGGGTAGAGCGAGTGGGTGCCCATCGCCATCAGCATCCCCTTCGCCGGATACTCTTCGCCAAACACGCGCTGCATTTCTGCAAGCGCCCGCTGCTCCCCGTACGCTCGCCGCCACTTGTAGAACGTTGCCTCGATCTCCCAATCCTGACAGGTCCCATGGCGGATGCCGTCATCCGTCTCGTAGCGGTACTGGAACTTGAATGGGCATGGCTGATACGGGATCAGGGGCTTGGTGTTGAAGAGGTCGCTCTGATTGTGGAGGGCTGCAAAGGCTGCACCTTCGCGCTCGAGTTCATCACCCGACTTCCGCTCGTGCGAAAAGTCGAGGATGCGAGCCTTCAGTAGCGCGAGACTGCGCTTCGCTTCGCGCTCGCGCTTGAGACCAGTGACAATGCGGGCTGCGAGAAATCGCTGACGCTCCGTTTGCCGAAGGTCGCCCACGACGCGGATACTGTCCTGATCGACCCGGCGGCTTTCCGGCCGGGAATCGTCATTGGGAAGCCGCCAGCGAAAGCGAATGCGATCCCACCGGCCGAATTTCTGGCCCTCATCAAGCGTGCGAAAAGCCACGGGGTATAGGCGCAACCAGTTACCCTGGAGATCGATTCCCGCGCAGCAAACCGTCTCGCCATGCTTCTGCCCAAGTTGCGGCGCGGCCTTGACGATGACGACCGCCTCGGCCTCACCAGACGTGGGTGGTGGCGCGCTCATCGCTACTCTGGGCACTGTGCCGGTCTGGTGGATAAACGCGGAGATGCGTCACTCTGATCCCCGTCGCGGCGGTCATGGCGTCCGCCACGATGGAGCGGTGGCACCCGTCGTGGTCGCGCTCAAAACATAGAAGGCAGGACCGCAGAGCGGCAGCCTGCCGGTTCGCCTCTGCCAAGGCGGCCTGGGCCGATGTCCCTGCGAGGTGCCGCCTGTAGATGCGGAGGAAGCTGCTGTGATCACCTCGCCGCGCAGCCTCACGCCCAGGCTTCGGGTCTCCGAGATCGCGTAGGTGCAGATAGCGAATCTCGCGTTCGGCAAGCGCGGCCGCGAGAGCTGTCTTCGAGAAGCCCCGCTTTCTGGAGAGCGGCAACTCCCGCACGTCGATCACCTGCTTGATGCCCGCGGACGCCAGCTTCGCAAGGAAGGACGCCAGATCCGCTCCTTCATAGCCAATGGTGTATACCTGTCGCTGCGGCACAGCCGGTCCTCGAAGCGGGTTGGTCAGGAGACGTCGATGATCATGGGGTAGCAGCGCGCCACGTGGTCATGCAATCGCCTTGGCGCTCCCGACATCTCGAACTGCGGCGATATCTGCGAAGGTACGATCTTCGCCATCCAGCACCGCGGCCTTGCCGGTCGTCTCCTGCCAGCGCCGCACGATCACATCGGCATAGGCGGGATCGATCTCCAGCAGCACAGCGCGCCGTCCGGTACGCTCCGCCGCGATCATGGTGGTGCCCGAGCCGCCGAAGCAATCCAGCACCGTGTCGCGCGGCTTGCTGCTGTTGCGGATCGCCCGCTCGATCAGCGCCACAGGCTTCATCGTCGGATGCAGGTCGTTGCGGGCCGGCTTGTCGAAGTGCCAGACATTCCCCTGGTCGCGCGCGCCGCACCAGTAGTGCTGCGCGCCTGCCTTCCAGCCGTAGAGCATGGCCTCGAACTGCTGGTGGTAGTCGGCGCGACCGAGAGCGAAGGTGTTCTTCGCCCAGATGATGGTGCTGGACCATTTGCCGCCGGCCTCCTGCCAGACGCGATGCAGCGTCGGCCATTCGGAGGAGGACATGCAGACGTAGCAGGCGCCCTTGGTGACCGAGAGCATGTTGGCCAGCGCGGGCCGCAGGAAGTCGGCGAAGTCAGCACCCAACGCATCGTTCGCGATGGTCATCTTGGCCGCGGTGCCGCCCTCATACGCAACGTTATACGGAGGGTCTTGCCACGCCATGTCCGCCAGATGGCCGGCGCCAAGCGCACGCTGCACATCGGCCAGCTTCGTCGCGTCGCCGCACAGCAGGCGGTGCTCGCCGCAGCGCCAGAGGTCGCCGCTGCGGGTGACTGGCACCAAGGGCAGCGGCGGCGCCTCATCAGCATCGTCGCCGAGGCCGGCATCGGCAGCTGCCAGCAGGCGATCCAGTTCCATGCCGGAGAAGCCAAGCACGTCCAGGTCGACCACGGCCTCGTCGCGGATGCGAGCAATCTCTGCGGCGAGCAGCGCCTCGTCCCAGCCGGAGTTCAACGCGATCTGGTTGTCGGCCAGGCGGAGCGCGCGCGCCTGCGCCGGGGAGAGATGACCGAGCCGCAACACCGGCACGGAGGCGAGGCCCAGCTGCTTCGCGGCCATGACGCGGCCGTGGCCGGCGATCAGCACGCCCTCGGCGTCGACCAGCACCGGGTTCACGAAGCCGAACTCGGCGATGGATGCGGCGATCTGCGTCACCTGCGACGGCGAATGCGTGCGCGCATTCTCGGCATAGGGCACGAGGGATGCGACCGGCGCGCTGCTCACCACGAGATCAAGCTGCATCGACGGTGACCTCCATCCGCGCCGCGGCAACGGCGTCGTATCCGCGGCCATCGTCCGCCAGCGTCACCGGCAGGTCCGGATGCAGCATCCGCCAGCGCGCGATCGCCAGGTCGACATAGGCCGGCGCCAGCTCGATCGCGCGCACGCGCCGGCCCGTGCGTTGGCCCGCCAGGATGGTGGTGCCGGAGCCGCCGAAGGGCTCGAACACGACGTCGCCCTCGTCCGTGTAGGTGCGCATCAGGAACTCGGGCAGCACCACCGGGAACACCGCAGGGTGCTCAGTCTCGATGCCGCGGCCCTTGTGGCGGGTCAGCCGCAGCACGTTGTCGGGGATCCGGAAGTCCTGCACCGGCAGGCCGGCATGCTGGTATTCCGAGATGGTCCCGTCGGCCGCCCGCAGCCCGCTGCCCTTGTTCGGCGTGCCTGCCCATTTGCAGGGCACGATCTTGTTCGCCTGGCGGGCCTGGCGGTTGAAGTGGAAGACAAACTCGAAGGCCGGCGCTAGGCGGCCGTTCCAGTCGCCGGGGAGACCGGGCCCCTGGTCCCAGGTGTAGAGCCCGAACCTTCGCCAGCCGCGGGCGCGCATCCAGTCCAGCCAGCCAGCCCAATAGGGCTGCCATTCATTGTCGCGGTGGATCAGGCCGAGGTTCACCAGCACCTGGCCGTCCGGTCGCATAGCCAGGTCGAGATGCTGGAACACGCCCTGCATCAGGGCGTCCCAATCCGTGACGCCGCCGGTGGTGTAGTCCCGCTGGTTTCCATAGGGCGGCGACGTGAACAACAGCGCCGCGCGGTCCTCGCCCATGACGCGCGCCACCGTGCCAGCATCGGTGCTGTCGCCGCAGAGCAGGCGATGCTCGCCGAGCAGCCACAGATCGCCGGGGCGGGTCACGGCCTGGCGCGGCGGCTCCGGATCGGCGTCGGCGGGATCGTCCGCCGGCGCATCCTCCGTGCCTGCCGCGCCAGCCGCACCGTCCCCCTCGGCAGGATCCGCGGACAGAGCCTCGGGCGCGTCGCCGTCGGACACGGCATCTCCAGCCGCCGCGAGGATGTCCGCGAGCTCATCCGCCGAGAAGCCGAGCGTGGCGAGGTCGATGTCCTGCGCCGCATGGACACTGGCCAGCGCATCGCGCAGCAGCGCCTGGTCCCAGGTCGCGTTCTCCGCGATGCGATTGTCGGCGAGCCGCAGCGCCTCCTTCTGCGCAGCGGACAGGTGCCGCAGCACGATCACCGGCACCTTGGCCATGCCGAGCGCGACCGCGGCCTCAAGCCGACCGTGCCCCGCGATAAGCACGCCGGCCTCGTCCACCAGCAGCGGATTGGTGAAGCCGAAGGCCAGCATGCTGGCCTTGATCTGCTCCAGCTGCTCGGCGCTGTGAACGCGCGCGTTGCCGGCATGCGGGCGCAGCTCCGCCACCGGACGCAGCAGGATCTTCGCTGCCATCCAGGGGAGCGTCATGATGCCATCCGAATCTGGGAGTGGGTGCAAACCATCCAGCCGTGAGTGCAAACCGTGCGCGGCATGGTTTGCGGGCTATCTGGCTGATCGCACGGGGAAAAGGCTGCAAACCGCAACCCTGTTTTTCGGCCTGGCGCTAGCGACCTTGCGCGCTTCCGCCCCCCGCATACAGCGGGGCCAGGAAGGACCCTGCGGCTCGAAAGCCACAGTGGCTGATCAGCTGGCGAGTGGCTCGGGAGCCGCGGCGCTCGACGCACCTTCTCGACGTGTCCCCACTATACCCAACGCGATTTGCGCGCCGCCATGGGGTGAATTGTAACAGCGCATCGAGGAAAGGCTTCCTGAGCGCCGCGGGCTGCGGCACGCCGACTAAGCCTACTGAGGCGGCTGTCGAGATGGTGGCACGCTTGGAGGTCGAAATGGAAGCGCGACGCGAGCGTGACGAGCGGCGAGGCGTGTCGTGAGCCCCCGTGGGGGGTCACCACGAGCAATTCGCCAGGTGCTGCTTGACCGCCGCCTCACTCGGCATTGATGCCTTTGTCTTCGTTGCCCGTAGCGGCTGCCCATGCAGCGCCCGGTACGCCGGGTCGTGGATCCTGGGCGCCACCAGCACCTGCAGCGTCTCCGGATCCACAGCGACGAGGTTAGTGTCGAAGAGCGTGTGGAGGTCCGCGCGCAGCAGGAGCCCATTTGTGACGTGGTTCGTCTCGGGACCGAGGTATGGCGTGATGTGCGCGGCTTCCAGGACGTCGAGGACATCGCAGCCGGTGATGGCGCAGCGGCCCGCGTAGGCTTCGATTAGGGCATCGCGGAACTGCTTTTGGCCCCGGCGGGCTCGGATCTCACGACGGACCTTCTCGCGGGCGTCGGTGATGTTCTCGGGATCGAAGGGTTCATCGTCGGCGTCGACGGGACGAAGGTGTCGGATTGCTTCGCCCTGTGCCATGACCGCTCGCCCGGATCGTCGAAGCCAGGATAGGAAGTTGGCCACTGTGATGCTTGGAGCGACTGGCGTTGCCGCTGCGAACTTCTGAGCGAACTCCTCCAAGTTGACGGATGATCGCAGCATGTCCCAAGTCTTCTGCCTTCCCGAACCCGGTGCGAATTCCTCGTCCGGAGCGAGCAGAACGAGGCTATCGCGCTGGGTCTCTTTGTCGGTGGTGCGAGACGCGGCCGTGCTGGGGATCAACAGGGGCTCGGCGAAGGCTCGGACCACGAAGCCGAGTTCCTCCAACTTCGCCTGCACCGTGTTCGCACCGCCCGAGAACTCATCGGACCTCAAGGCTCGATCAACGCCCGGCTCGTACTTCAACGCCACTCCAGCGATGGCCTTGCTGTCGTAGTGCTTGTCCTGGTGGATCAGGACGTATGATCTGGATTTCCTGAAGCCATAGCGGCTGAGGAAGTCATCGCGTCCCAGGTCGTCGTATTCCTTGATGGCTTGCAGAACCGCATTGCGGCTGGTCAGGTTGCTGATGGTGGCCATGGCTCCGACACTCCCTGCCGTCAGCGTCTCGCAAGGTAGACAGAGAGTTCCAGTGTCCACCCGTCGCCCAGCGCCACTTCTCGCACTAGATCCGTGGTTCCTTGGAGTCCATCCGGGATCATAGCGCTTTCTGGCAGAGTTTTCCGACCATGAGCCTGATGCAGGCCCAACGCAGAAATGCGAGGCCGTGTTGGCCCACATTCCCCAGATGGTCAGGCGATGCGGCCGCTTGGCCATACGCGCAAAGTGAACAACCCTGGCTCATGTGCGGACAGCAGCCCGCGCACGCTCAGCGGCATCCCGCGTGGCGACCAGCGCCGCCAGCGTGGCTTGCGCCTGCTTCACCGCGGCCGGCTCGCTGGTGTCGATGTCCGAGAGCTGCTCCTCGGCGTCAGCAACGCCCACGACGATCTTCTCGCGCAGTTCGTCCAGCCACCCCTTTGCCTCGATGGGGTCGGCGTCGGGCGCGCGTAGCCATTCGGCGACGATCACCTCGACCTCGCGCGCAATGCGGTGCGGCGGAACGGCCTTCGCGGCGAGCGCCATCAATCGGACAATCGCGGCGTCGACGGGACGCACGCGTGCCTGCCTTCGAGCGGCCATGGATCTTCTCCTTTGGGTCTCTGCGCTGCATAGCATGTTCTTGTCTTGTTCTGGTAGGGGAGGCTATCGTTGGGGATGCCCGACGGCGCCCCACCACGTCCCCCGCCGCCATGGCTGAGCCCGGGTGCCCTGGCCGCCGCAAGGGCTGCCCGACGCCCTCCGGCAGGCGTCCAGGGGCGGGGTGACCCGTATAGCCGGGCGGTGCGCGAAGCCGTCCTGGCGCACCACCCTGCGCTGCCGCTCACGATGATCGCCGAGGCCGTGGCGTTCGTCCTCGGCGCTGAGTGAGGCAGCCGCCTCACGCAGCCCGCTGCCGCGGCGTCAGCCCGAAGTGCATGGCCAGCGTGCCGAGCGCGCCGACTAGGATGCCCTGGCCCACGGGGCCATGCACGATACGCCCAGCCCAGCCCTGGCGTGCCGACCATTCGCGCACCGAGAACTCCAGGCCAACGACGAACCACACGCAGGAGCCGGCGGGGCTGTCGTGGCCGCCGAGGGCGTCGATCGCGTTCGCGACACGACGCCGGGCATCGAGTTGACGGCCCGGCATATCGTCATTCGTCGCGCCCGCCAGCCGGATCAGCTGCGAGGTGGCGATGCCGTCCAGCGCCGCCGAGCGGAACAGCGTGCGAAAGATGCACCCCGCCTCGTGCATCTGCGGGGTGATGGTGCCGTTCGCCAGCATCATGCCCAGCGTGTCGACGGCACGCCGATGCTCGACCGGGCTGCCGGTCTCGGGATCGGCGTCGCGGATCGGCGCCGAGAAGCCGCCATGCTGCAGCCGCCACTTCGACGGCTTCGCGAGATCCTCGACCACCCGCTTCGACTTGCGCTTACCGGCCATAGTTCTGTCCTCCATTGCGCGGCCCCCAGCGCCGCGTGGCTTCGTTCTGAATGGCCTGGCGTAGCCAGGGGTCGGTGATGTCTTCGAGGTGCAGCGAGATGACGCCCTGCTGCTGCCAGACGCGCCGGCGCAGCATCTCCATCTCGGGCGTGGTCGTCGCGCTGCGGGAGCCGCGGTCGAGGCAGGACCGCGGCGGCTGCGGGGCGCCTGGCAGGCTCATGCGCCACCTCGCGAAAGCGTGAGCGCGGGTTGGTGGGAGGGGGCGCCCCCTTGGGAGAGGAGATAATTCAATAATATATAATACTTCAATATACCCCTTCCTCTCCCCCCAAGGGCGCCCACGGGTGTGTATCTGCGCGTGCGCGTGAAGAATTGAGTTATTGAAAGTCTGGCCCTGACCGGCCGTCCGCCTGGGTTTCGAGCCGCGGATTTTTCTCGGCGCACCAAATGCATCATCTCGTGCCTCCCTTGAACGATGGTGTTTTGTTCGCCGTCGTCGCGCGGTAGAGAGTGGCCGGCTTGGTGGCGCTGGCCTGCTGCTCCGCCACAATCAGCCCGCCCTCGATCAGCGAGGCCAGGATTTCCTCCCGCTCGCGGCGCGACAGGAATTGCGATCGGCGCGTGACGTCGCTGCGCGACAGCCGCCCCCCGTCGCGGATGATGGCCAGCAGCCGCTTGTGGTTCGCCTCGGTGCTGTTGTCCGACACGCGCTGGTCGGCCTCGCGCAGCAGCGTGCAGATGCAATGCTCGACGAGCGCCGCTGCCCAGGTGACGTCGCGGGCCTGTGTCACGGGCTTCGCTGGATCGCGGCTGACGGCGGCGATCATTGCGAGCTTCGCGGTGTTCTCGGCATAGCGGCCGAACAGCGCCGTGGCATAGGAGCCGCGATGTACGCGGAGCAGGTCGGTGGCTTCGCGCTGCACCGCCGCCATGGCGGCCTCTGCATCGGCAGTGAGCGGCACGGCATAGGGCTGGGTCGAGATCGTGCTCGACATCGCCTCGGCCAGGTTGCCGCCGTAGCTGTGACCCGGCACGCCGCGGGCGATGGCCTGCAGCCCGGCCACGAGAGCGGCAGGCGGCGTCGCCGGTGCGGGCGCCTCGTTGCGCTCCGGATAGTCATCGTCGCTGAGGAACACCAGGAAGCGCGCGATGGAGCCGTCGCCAAGCGCGCGGCCTTCCAGCGCCTGCCAGAACGGGCCGGGCACGGTGACGCCCCAGAGGCAGGCGCAGGGCTGTTCGATGGTGACGCGCGGCTTGGTCTTCTGGTCGGCGTATTCGGCGCCGATGAAGGCCTCGGCGGCGGAGGTGTAGAGCTTTGTGAGCTCGGTCCAGATGGCGGCTTTGTGCGTCGGCGCGCGCGGCGACAGCACCAGCTTCAGGAACTGGCCGAACTCGTCCACCTGGAACAGACGGACGGGATGGTGCTGCAGCGACGCCAGCAATCCGGCCGACGACGCAAAATCCTCGCCGCCGAGATAGCGATCGAGGCCGGCGGCGTAGAGCGCCCGCTTCGCGCAGCGGCGCGCGTGGTCCTTGCCGCCGCCGCTATCCGCGATGCCGATGGCGTACAGGTTGCTGCGCAAGTCGGTGGGGGTGCGATAGCGCCGGCCGGCGACGGCGCCGACCAGGCAGATGGCCGCGCCGAGGGCGAGAAAGGGCTGCGGGCTGACCGCGCTGGCCGTGGCGTACTCCACGAACCGGGCGAGCACGCCATCCACCTGCAGCAGCTCCGGCGGCACGCGATAGGGCTTCGGCTCCGGCGCGGGCGGCAGCGGCGTGGCCTCTGCCATGGCCAGCAACGCCGCCGCGGGGTGGGCGGCCTCGGGCTGCGGCGCTGGCGGCGTCGCCTCCGCCCTGGCCAGCAGCGCCGCTGCCGGGTGCGGCTGCGCGGCGCGTTCTGCCGCATCGGCATTCAGGGTGATGTCGGGCGGCGGTACCCAGCCGCGTGCGATGGCTAGGCCGTAGATGCTGCCGGCGCCGACGCTGTGGGGGCGCAGCGAGGCCCAGCGGCGCTCCGCTGTGTCCGGCCTGCCCGACAGCCCCGACTTGGCGCTCGACTTTGACCAGTCGAGCCAGAGCTGCCGGCCCTCCTCGCCCAGCGCCGCCTTGATGGCGTTCGCCATGGTAATCCAGGAATGGCCGTCCAGGTCCTCGTTGGGAAGGAAGGCCAGCGCCGCCTTCACCGCGTCGTAGGTGCCGCGGGGATCCGAGGCGCCCTTCCATGCGCCCTGGCTGTCCTCGAGGCGGAGAGAGCGTGTCCGCAGCGCCTCCGGGACGAGTTGCCAGGCGGCGTCCAGAAAGGCCAGGCAGGCCGCCTCATCGACGGCCGGTAGCCGGTCCAGCGGCACGTCCAGCAGGTTGGCCTCCGGCCAAGCATAGGGCTGGCCAGTGTCCGGGTGCACGGCATAGGCCACGAATTGCTGGCCGCGGGCGAGGAGCTCGAGCGGATGGCGCTTGCGCCCGGCAAAGGGGCTGTCCGCCCGATAGACCAGCATGCGCTTCGGCGCGCGGCCGATGCGCCAGCATGGCGTGTCGCCCAGCATCTGCGCCGCCAGATCGGCGATCTGGATGGAGAGCGCGGCGTCCAGAACATCGATGTCGATGCCCACCACGACGCCGGCTGCGATGCCGACGCCGCAGCCGGGCCAGCGCTGCCAGATGTCCACCTCGAAGGGCTTCGTCGTGCGGTCGCAATGCCGGGCCCAGTCGGGATAGGGCGTCCACTGGCCGACATGATGCCGGCCCGGCACCTTGCTGCCCGGCATGAGCGGGATGACGGGATACCCGTTGTCCGCCAGCCGCGAGCCGTATTGCGCCATGAAGTTGGGCGTGGCGCTCACGCCGGCGGCCCCGGCTGCACCTTGCCGAGTGCGGAGTTGATGGCGATCTGCTGCTCGATCAGCGCATCGACATAGGCGCCGCAGATGGCCTCGATGAAACCGCGCCAGTCCTGCTCGGACCAGGTGGCCATGTCGGTGCGGCCGACGGCGTCGATGAACTGGCCGGCGATGTCGCCGGCGGCGCGCATCGCGCCGACTTCCTGCTCGTTGGGATCAACCATGCGACGGTCCCTCCAGAGGCTGAGGCAGACGGGAGAGCAGCTCGGCACGGTCCAGTGGACGCGCAGCGTTCGGGCGGGATGCCACCAATTCCAGTGCCAGGCGGGGTGGGCGCAGGTGCGGCATGTCACATGAACCTCGCCGCGGTGATCTCGGTGTACTGGCCGGTGGGACGCACCTGGATTGCGATGGGCTGGCGCAGCGCGTCGAGGTGCTCCAGGGCCTCGTCGACCGAGGAGGGCGCCGGCAACTGCGGTGCGCGTCGACGCCACCAGGAGCAGGCCTTCTCGCGGGGAAAGCCGGTGTGCTCGAAGCAGATCCATTCGCTGTGCCGCGCCAGGCCGCATTCGTAGGTGACCCGCAGCGAGGTCGGCTTGCCGGGCTTCTCGTGGCGGGCGTAGCTGACGCCCGTCACGTCGCACCACGCCGCCTGGATCTGCGTCGAGAGCAGCGCGTTCGACGCCGCCTGCGCCGCAACCTTCACCGCCGGCGGCGGAAACTCATGGTCGCATTCGATGCAGTGCCGCGCGCTGGCGTGGTTGATGGTCTGGCATTCCGGGCAGACCTTGATGGGCGCCTCGCCATCACCGGCGGGTTCCTTCTTTCGGCCGTCCACCGTGTCGATCGGGCCGTGGCGCGCCGTATTGCCCGCGAAGTCCAGCACCAGGCAGTCGTCCTTGCCCTCGGCGAGCCGCGTGCCGCGGCCGACCATCTGGACGTAGAGGCCGACGCTCTTCGTGGGGCGCAGCAGCGCGACGAGATCGGTGCCGGGCGCGTCGAAGCCGGTGGTGAGCACGTTGGCGTTGGTGACGCAGCGCAGCCGCCCTGCCTTGAAGGCGGCGAGGATGCCGTCCCGCTCGGGCGCCGGCGTGTCGCCGGTGACGGTCTCGGCGGAGATGCCATGCTCGCGGATGGCGTCGCGGACATGGCGTGCATGGGCCACGCCGGAGCAGAACACCAGCCAGGAGCCGCGTCCCTCGCCGTGCTGGACAATCTCGGCGACCGCGGCGCGCGTCACCTCATCGCGGTCGACCGCCGCCTCGAGATCCTTCGCGATGAATTCGCCGCCGCGGGTGCCGACCCCGCCGACGTCGAGCTGCGTCGTGGTCTGCTTCGGGACGACGGGGCAGAGGTAGCCCTGCTGGATCATGTCCAGCACCGGCACCTCATAGGCGATGTCGGTGAACAGCCGGTCCTTGCCCTCGTGGAGCAGCCCGCTGTCGAGGCGGTAGGGTGTGGCGGTGAAGCCGACGACCTTCAGCAGCCCGGCATTGATCTCGTTCAGCTGCTTGAGGAAGGAGCGATACATGCCGCTGTCGCCGCGGCCGAGCAGATGCGCCTCGTCGATCAGCACCAGGTCGCAGCGCTGCACCTGATAGGCGTGGCGGTGGATCGACTGGATGCCTGCGAACAGGATCTGCGCGCGGATATCGCGGCGCGACAGGCCGGCGGAATAGATGCCCGCCGGCGCATCCGGCCAGGCGCGGAGCAGCGCCTGGAAATTCTGGGAGATCAGTTCCCGCTGGTGCGTGAGCATCAGAACCCGGGTGTCGGCATAGGCGGCGATCGCCTCGCGGATGAAGCCCGCGATGACGACGGATTTGCCCCCTGCGGTGGGAATCACCACGAGCGGATTCCCGGTGTTGCCGGCGAAGTAATCGTAGAGCGCGTCGATGGCCGCACGCTGATAGGGGCGGAGGGAGAGCGTCATGCCGCGGCTCCCTGCACCTGCGCCCAGTTCGCGAATTTGTTCAGCAGCCGGATGACGTCGTCGAGCGTCGCCGGCTGCCAATCGGACAGATGCCCGTTGTGGATCCAGCGCAGTGCCTCGCACTGCATGGTCTCCGCATCGCCGCACAGGACCAGCACGGTGATGCGGTCGGAGAGTCGCGTGAGGCGCTCGAAGTAGATGCGCTGGCCGCGCGGGATCTCGCCCCGGAAACTCTTCATCTCCAGGAAAACGAAGTGGCCGTTCACCTCCACGGTCGCATCGATGTCGCTCATTGCGATCCGCCCCGGAAAGCAGGCCGCGAAGCGCTCGATCTTCGGGCGGCGCAGCTGGTTGAAGCAGCCACGGCTGCCGCAGTCCCAACGCATGGGGTTGGTGCCGTCGCTCATCGGCTCAGCCCTCCACCCGCGCCTTGGCCGCGGCGAAGAAGCCGGCGTCCTGCTCGATGCCGACGAAGCGCCGGCCCGTGTCGCGCGCCACCTTCCCCGTCGTGCCGGTGCCCATGAAGCCGTCCAGCACCAGGTCACCCGGCAGGGTGATCAGATCCATCAGGTGACGGATCACCGCCTCCGGCTTCTGCGTCGGGTGGAGCGTCTCGCCCTTCGGCGTCTTCAGGCGCTCATGGCCGCCGCAGATCGGCGATTGGAACCAGTTGAAGGCCTCCGGCTCGCCCGGATAGTTGAAGGTGCGCCGCGCGCCGGGCTTCACGAACTGGATGGCGTGATCCATCGCCGGCATGAAGTCGGCCTTGGTGACCGAGGTGCCGGGATTCGATCGGCACCAGAAGAAGCTGCCCTTGATTTCGAAGCCGGCCGCGTCGAACAGCGCCTGGGTGATGTTGAGATAGGGTTCGCCGACGAACAGGAAGCCGGAGGCGCCGGGCTTCATGACGCGGAAGAAGCTGTCGGCCCAGCGGCGGATGTCGGCGAGGAACTCGCCCTCGGGCTGGTTGTCCCAGGCGCCGAAGTTCTTGTTCCAGTCGGCCTGGCTGGCGAGGCGATAGACGCGGTCGGTGCTGATCCGGTAGGGCGGATCGGTGATGACCGCGTCCACCGAGGCGTCGCCAAGCTTCGCGATCTCCGCGTGGAAGTCGCCATGGATCAGGATGAGGCTGTGCTTCTTCGCGAAGCGGGCGCGGGCGGCCTCCACCAGACGGGTGAGCTTCGGCGGATCGATGCCGTTCTCGGCGTAGGTGACCCACTCGGCGTCATAGGCGCCGCGCATCACCTCGGCCGCAGATTCGGCGACGATTTCCGGATCGATCTCGCCAAGCTGGTCGCGCACCCAATCCGCGATGGCGTTGCGGGTGCGATAGGCTTCGGCCTGCACCTTGAACTTATTCTTGTTGATCCTGCCGGCGGCGAGATCCTGCACCAAGTCGAGCTGCTGGTCGGCGGTGAGGAAAAGGATGTTTCGCAGCAGGAACTCGGTGAATGGCACGGCCGTGCCAAACGCTGGCACGGCGTCTTCGTCCCGTGCCGCCCCGCCGGACTGAAAGGCCGTGCCAATGATGGCCCACGCCCGAGGGTCGATCTTCGCGAGGCCGGCATAGTTCCGGACGGCCTCGCGGCTCCACCCCATCTCCTCGGCGATGGCCTGCTGCGTGGCGCTGGCCGCATGCTTCCGCCACACCATCTCGGCGTAGTCGACGAACGACATGGGCAGCGCGTCTTCGCTGGCGCGATTCAGCTCGATGGCTTCGCGATCCAGGCTCGCCGGCTCGGAGATGTGCATCAGGCACTCGGTGATGCCCTCGGCCCGGAAGGCCTCGTAGCGGTGCCGGCCGCCGAACAGCGCGCCGGCGGGCGTCACCGACAGCGGATAGGGCTTCACGCCGATCGCGCGCACCTTCTGGCGCAGCCGCTCGACATAGGCCGGGTTGAGCGGGCGCACCTCGTGGAAGGCGGTGATGAAGGCGAGCGGCTTCAGCAGCACGCTGGACGGCGCATCAAGCGGCATCGGAGATCTCCTGCGTCTCGGGGATGGGGGTGGCGCCGTCGCGCCATGCGCTGCCATCTGGCAGCCGGTAGCTGACCCAGTCCTCGCCGGCGTCGATCTGCTCGGCGGCGATGAGGTCCGGGATGTAGAGGTGCGCACCGCAGCCCGCCTGCTGGTCGCGCCGGGACAGCGCGTGCTGATGCCGCGAGCAGTGCCATGCGCCGTCAGCGATGGGGGTGGCGTGCAGGCAGGACCGGCAATGCCGTTCGGGCACCGCGCCGGCGTGGCAGACGGCGTGATGGTCGCAGAACCGGCATTCCCACCACGCCGGATCGTCGCTGATGCGCGATGGTGGCCGCACCGCGTTGATGATCCGCGCTGCCTTCGCCAGGATGCGCAACCCGGCCTCGGCGTCGTGATGGATGCGCTCCTGGTAGAGCGCATCCGTGTCCTTGCAGACCGCCAGGTAGAAAGCGCGATCCAGCCCGGCGAGATGCATGTACGCCTGCATCTGCGCCCAGTGGGTCGGCTTCGACGCGGCGACGCCATCGGCCTGCAGCTTGGCGAAGGACTTCGCGCTGTGGGTCTTGAACTCGCAGACGTGCCAGGTGCGCGGCGCTTCGAGCAGGCCGAGCGCCACGCCATCCATGCTGCCGCCGAAGTGGCCGCTGGCGTCACGCAGCTTCCACTGCCGCCCCGTCGCGGGATCGACGTCGAGCACGGTGACGCCGATGCGACGCAGGTCGGCGACGAAGCGGGCCTCCGCAAGATTGCCCGTCTCGAACAGCCGCAGCAGCCGGCCGGCATGGCGCGCCCGGGTCGCCCAGCGGAAGGTGTACCAGATGGCGCGCTCGCAGCCGGTGCCGATCAGCGAGGCGCCGAGATGCTCCCGATAACCGTGGTCCGCCGCCGCCTCATAGGCGGCGTAGATCGCGTCCACGGTCGGGCTGGTGGGGGTGGGGAGCGACACCATGGTCAGCCCGCCCGCCGCCAGGGCGGCGTCGCGGTTGTCGGCGCCGCGGGGCGCGCCGGGGGCGCGGCCGGGCGAGGTTCCCGCTGTTGGGCATGTCGCTCACTCGTCACCGCCGCTACCGGACGCGCCGGCGCCGCACCGCCGAGCGGGGCATAGCCCTTGACCCGGTTCTGCTTGCGCTGCTCATGCGGCGGCAGATGCTTGTCGCGGCTGTCCGGCTCGACGGTGAGCGTCACCTGCACGGGCCGAAAATGCAGCTGCTCGCTGTCGCTCACCTGCAGCTGGCCGACCGCATGGCAGATCGCCGAGAGGGTGCGCTGGGCGATCTCCACCGTCTGCTGGCTCTGGTTCACCAGGTTGAGCTGGTCCCAGAGCTTCCGGCCGTGATGCGGGCCTTCGAGGATGTCCATCTCCAGCCAGAGATACTGGCCGGTGCCCGCGCGGGTGGCGCGCATCTCGCTGTTGACGATCTGCGCGGCATAGCGGCCGGGCGGCAGCAGCTCCATCGGCGCGGCAGGCGCGACGCCGGTGGCATCGAAGGTGTCGTTCAACTGGGCCATGGATCAGCTCCGCGGGCTCGGGGTGGCGTTGGCGTAGAAGGGGACGGCGGCGGCGAAGTCGGGCCAGGAGAGCGGCAGCGTCTCCGGCAGGCCGAAGCGGTTCTTCGCGAGGAAGGCCGGGCGCTCGACGGTGTGCAGCAGGCGGTCGCCGCCGCTGACACCGCGCACCACTTTCTTGTTGAAGCCGACGTCCGACTTCATGGTGGTGACGCGATAATTCGCGAAGAGCACGGCATCGACATGCTCCTGCACCAGCGCGGATGCACTGCGGTGGAGCTTCGGCTGATAGCGGTCGTAGGGTTCGGTCTCAGGGCTGTCGAAGCGCTTGATCTCAGCGTGGGCGAGCAGGATCACCGCCATGCCGCGCTCGTCGCGCAGGGCGTTCAGCCCTTCGAGGACGCTGCGCCACGTGTCGGCTGCGGCCGCGTAACCCTTGCCGTAGCCGAAGGCCTCGATGTTCGGCTGGTTGTGAAGCTGCGCGGTGTGTTGCCAGATCAGCGGCTCCAGCCAGTCCAGGCTGTCAACGACGACGGTCTGGAAGTCATGCGGCTCGGAATAGAGGCTGCTGATTGCCTCCATCACCTCGTCGAAGCTGCGCAGCACGCCGAAGGTGGACGCGCTGATGGTGCCAAGCCCATCCTCTGTCTGGATGACAGCGGGACGCGGCGCCGACGTCGCGAAGAGCGTCTTGCCGACGCCGGCCACGCCATAGGTGAGCAGCCGCGGTGGCGTGAGGCTGGTGCTGGTGCGCAGGGATGCGAGGGAGATCGCCATCAGTGCGTCTCCTGCTTTGCGGCGCGCGGCTTGGCCTTGATGACGTCCACCTTGATTTCACCGCCGGCGCGGGCGACGACTTCGGTGAAGCCGTCGAGCGTCGGCTCGAAGGCAGCCACGTCCTTCGCGCGGGCGACGGCATCGCCCTGCAATGGGATGACGACCTGGATGCGGAGTTCGTGCGCCATCACGCGGCGTCCTTCTGTTCGAGGGTGTAAGAGGGGCGGCCAGTGGCGACGGTTCGCGCCGGCTCGAAGACGGCGCGGATGCGCGGCGGCCAGGCCGTGAAGCGGCTTTCCGGCACGCGGATCTCGGTGGTGACGTAGTCGGCAGGGTCCTCGCCCCACGCCACGATGGTGGCGACCGCCGCGGCCAGCTTCGGCTGGTCCCACGCCGCTTTTTTCGGCAAGTCGGCGACGACCTCGAAGGCGTCATCCGCGATGCGGACACGGCCGGTGTCCTTCCCCTCGGCGCGACGGGTCGCGGCGGCGGCGGCGCCGTAGCGGGCATGCAGGGCGTCATGCAGCAGGTCGGCGAGATGCTTGGCGTCGGCCTTCAGCGCCCCGATCTCTTCCAGCAGCAGCGCCAGATGATCGACGGGCAGGCGTGCGGCCTGCGCCGCCGTCATGTCGCGCAGTTGCGCCAGGGTGGTGCGGTTGCTCATCGTGTCACCTCCAGGAGTTCGGCAGCCCAGAGCAGGGCGATGACGCTCGCGGCGAACAGCACGCCGCCGAGCAAGAGGCGCAGCGCCTCGAGGACGTGGCGGCGCATCACGCGGCGCTCCGAGCGACGGCGTCATTCGACGGGACGGGGCCGTTCTCGATGCCGTCGCGGCGCTCGCGGCGATCGGCGTCAAGGTCGGCATCGAGCCGTGCGCTGCGGCCGGCGATCTCGAGCCAGACATGCAGCGGCAGCACGACGAAGGGCGCAGCGCGGTCGCGCCACAGGAACAGCGCGTCGTTGTCGCCAAGCCAGCGGTGCAAGGTCTTGAAGCCGTTGCCCTCGCCACGCGCCTTGACCTCAGCCTTCAGCGGCTGTGGCCCGCGCACATGGAGGTCGATGTCGGCGCCGTTCCCCTGGTAGTGCGTCGCGCCAGACAGCGGCACGCGCTCGGCATGGATGCCGCACTTCGTGTGAATCTCGACCAGCGCACGCTCGCGCCGCATCCCCTTGTCGCGCGAGGCCTTGCCCATCACGCCGCCTCCTCAATTAGGCATGCGTGCGGACGCCCATGCACCGTGGGCGCGGAGCGTGGCTGGCGTCGAACTTCCATGAGGTAGAGGAAGCGTTCCTCGCCAAGCCGGCGCTGCGTCAGGTTGACGCGCCCAGCGGCGGCGAGGCGCAGCACATAGTCGGCAACCTCATTGAGTTGCCGGCGGCGCGCGTCGGATAGCGTTGAAAGATTCGGGTAGCGGTCGCGCGCCAGCGCGCCGACGTGATACGCGATGGACCCGCCCGGCGGCGCGTTGGTCAGAAGCTCACAAAGAGTGGCGACGTCGGTCGCGAACTCCAGCGCTGCAGGCCGCGGCCTCGCGTCCCTGTCGAAAGAAGCAATTCGGGAGATGTTGGACACGCTGTGCAGTCCCCTCGGTGGTGAGAGGCCGCATCAAAGCGCCGGATTTTTCGGCACGCTGCCTTGGAGCCGGTCCACCCGTCGACGACGACGACGGGTGGAACCGTTCAATCCAAGGCCTGCTGCAATGCTAGAAGGCTCGCTTCGCGCCGCCGCGCTGCGAAGCTGGAAGTCTGATCAGCGTTGCCATCACGTCGGCAAGATTCTGCGAGATCGGTTCCCCATCGACGGTTTGCCCGCGGAACCACTCCGACAGCAGCTCCTTCTTCCCCTGGTATCGCTCCGATATCCCGTTGTCGGCCACTCCCTGTTTGAGCAGCTTCATGTACGGCGTTTCATACGCATCAGTGTCGGCAGGCCCTGGGATCGGCGCCGGCTCGGGTGCAACAGGCCAGATCGCAAGCACCATGAAGCGGGGTACGCGGATGTCGATGAAGTGGCCTTCGAGCAGATTAAGGGCGTTGGCCGATCGGCTGGGTTGGCCCGCCCGCCACTGCTCAGGGGTGATGGAGCTGTGGCGTCCGGAGTGGAACCGCCATCCGTCGTGCTCGGAAGACCACGAAGCAGCGCGTTCCGTGGAGAGTCGGCCGACGGCATGAAGATCGCCGTCTCGTAGAGCGATCTGAATTTCCTCCCACGCGACAGGGGTGGTGACCTCGCTCAGATTGAGTGGTGGGCCCCATGAGCGTCCGGGGCGGAGCGCTTGCGCCAGACGTTCCGGATCCGCTTGTAGATGCGCAGCGACCAAATCTCTGACGTGGCTATGCGCCTGGCCCAGGGTCCATAGGGTTCGGTCGAGCTGTTCGATCAGCATGGTGGGGAGGTGTCCAGGCTGGGGGTGGGAGGTGTAGTGACAGGAACATATACCGAACATCGGCCGGGTTGAAGGGGTCAACCCTTCGGTTCCGCAGGCGGGTAGACCGGCTCCAAGGTGGCGGGCCGCGGCCCGAGCAGGCGATGTGCCTGCCATGTCATCGCACCCCAGCCCGGACCGATCTGCGATATCCCAGAACCCCCACCTCCCGCCCCACCTCCAGGAGGTCTGTGACCTGCTTGCCCGGGGGCTCCTGCGGCTCCGCAGCCGCGCTGCCGAGGAAGCGGCCCGCGCGGCCGGCAGTGAGAGGGTGGTTCGACTACACTCCGTGCCCGGCCAGCGCCTTCGTGCGAACCCCAGGAGAAAGGGAGACGCATGACCCGCGCGAAGCAGAACACCACCACCACGACCACGATCAGCACCATTCCGAAGCAGGACGTGCCGGCGCGCCTCGCCGCACTGGCCGGCATGCCGATCGCCGAGTTGAAGGCCGAGTGGCGCCGGCTCTTTGCCACCGAGCCGCCGCCCTACAACCGGCGCTTCCTGGAAAGCCGCCTTTCTTACCGCGTCCAGGAACTCGCGTATGGCGGGCTGCGCCCCGAGACCATCGCCCGCCTCGAAGCGCTGGGTGAGCAGATCGATGGGAAGAATCTGACCCTGCGCCGGATCCGGCGCGACCAGCGCCCAATCGCCGGCACGCGGCTGCTGCGCGAGCACCAGGGCGTGGAGCATGTCGTCAGCGTCACCCGCGACGGCTTCGAATGGCAGGGGCGGCCCTATCAGTCGCTGTCGGCCATCGCGCGCGCCATCACCGGCACGCGCTGGAACGGCTGGGTGTTCTTCGGCATGCGGAAGGCCGGCGCATGACCCGCCGCGATGCCGCCATGCCGGCGAAGGTGCGCAAGCTCCGCTGCGCCGTCTACACCCGGAAGTCGACCGACGAGGGGCTGGAGAAGGAGTTCAACTCGCTCGAGGCGCAGCGCGAGGCATGCGAGGCGTTCATCGCGTCGCAGCGCTCCGAGGGCTGGGTGCTGGTGCACGACCGCTACGACGATGGCGGGGTCAGTGGCGGCACGCTGGAGCGCCCAGCGCTGAAGCGGCTGCTGGCCGACATCGAGGCCGGGCTGGTGGACGTCGTGCTGGTCTATAAAGTGGACCGGCTGTCCCGATCGCTGATGGACTTCGCGAAGCTGGTCGAGATCTTCGAGGCGCACGAGGTCACGTTTGTTGCGATTACGCAGTCGCTGAACACGACCACGAGCATGGGGCGGCTGACGCTCAACATGCTGCTCAGCTTCGCGCAGTATGAGCGAGAATTAATCGGCGAGCGGGTGAGGGACAAGATCGCCGCCTCTCGCGCGCGGGGCATGTGGATGGGCGGGCCAGTGCCGCTCGGCTATCGCGTCGAGAATCGCAAGCTGCTGGTGGACGAGGCTGCTGCGGCGACGGTGCGGCGCGTGTTCGAGGGCTTCGCCGAGATCGGCTCCGCCACCAAGCTGCTGCCGTTGCTGCGCGCCGAGGGGCTGTTGACGAAGACTGGCCGCCCCTTCGACAAGGGCGCGCTCTACAAGCTGCTGGTGAACCGGGTCTACGTCGGCGAGGCGGTGCACAAGGGGACATCCCATCCCGGCGAGCACGTGGCCATCATCTCGCAGACGCTGTGGGATCGTGTGCACGCCATCCTGCAGGAAAGCCCGCGCGAGCGTGGCGCGAAGAACCGCGCCGGCGCGCCCTCCTTGCTCCGCGGCCTGCTGTTCGGTCCGGACGGGCGGGCGATGTCGCCGACCTACACGCGCAAGGGCGGACGGCTCTACCGCTACTACGTCAGCCAGGCGGTGCTGCAGGGTGGCGCGAACGACGCGCCGCATCGGCGGCTGCCTGCGGGCGAGGTCGAGGGGCTGGTGATGGCCCAGGTCCGCGCCCTGCTCCGCCAGCCGGAGGTCATCGTCGGCACGTGGCGCGCAGCGCGTGCCGAGGCGCCTGATGTGACTGAGGCCGAAGTGCGCGACGCACTCGGGCGGCTCGACCCGCTGTGGGACGAGTTGTTCCCCGGCGAGCAGGAGCGGATCGTGCGGCTGCTGGTCGAGCGCGTGACGGTCGGCGACGCCGGCGCGCAGATCCGGCTGAATCTGGAAGGGCTGGCCGGGCTGGCGCGGGACATGGCAGCGAAAGGGGAGGGGATTGCGGCATGACCAGCGTGACGGTGGTGGTGCCCATGACGATCCGGCGGCGCGGCGGGCGGAAGCAGATCATCGGGCCGGATGGGGCGGCGGTGCAGGCCGGTTCGGACAGCGCTGGCGTCATGACCACGCGCGGCGATCCGGCGTTGGTGAAGGCGCTGGCGCGGGCGTTCCGGTGGCGGCGGATGCTGGAGGAAGGGCGGTATGGCTCAATCCGCGAACTGGCGAAGGCCGAGGGGGTCGACCGTGGCTATGTCGGGCGGTTGCTGAACCTGACGCTGTTGGCGCCGGCGGTGGTGGAGGCGATCGTGTACGGGCGGCAGCCCGAAGGGATGACGCTGCCGGGGCTGATGGAGCCGTTTCCAGTGGAATGGGAATCGGCAATGCGAGGCAAAGCAGCAGCGGATTGGCCTACGCGGTACGGTATACGGATGTGACCTGTTCTGTCCTTTGTGGCCCTCCTTCGAAGGGCCGCTTGCATGCCGTTCGCTTAAGGGAGGCGGGCGCAGCGTAGAGTTCCTGAAAGAAAACAACACCGCCTTGCAATGAAATCTGCTACTTCGATCCCACCTGACGGCGACTTCCGTATGTGCCAGGAGGTTTGATGCGCGGCTTTGGCGTCGTTGGTTTGGTGCTGGCAGCGTGGGCGATACCTGCCGAAGGCCAAGCTCCGGACCCGCGGCTACAGCGCTCCTGGCAGCTTTCCTTTCAGTCTGACGCCCGTCGCGCTGCCGGCGACCTGATAGCGGCCGAGCGCTTGGCGCGCGAGGCGGAGACCATCTGCCCGCAGCTTGGCGATCTTGCGCCCTTTTGCCTGGTACCCGCGAGGCATCGCCTTGGCGCGGTGGCTCTTGCGAGGGGCGAACTCGACACCGCGGAGCGCCTGTACCGCGATACGCTCGCGATGGCGGAAGCTGCCTACCCTCCGCCGAGCCCGTGGCACGTCATGCTGCGCCAGCAACTTGCGCATATCATTGTCCGGCAGGGGCGTCCGGGCGATGCGGATGCCATTCTTCGGCCGGCGCTACCTGCTGCCCGCGCCCTCGCTCAGCAGCAGCCGGAAATGTTGCCCGCAGTTCTCAACGCCATGGCGTTCGCGCTCCTCACGCAGCGTCGCTGGCTGGACGCAGAGGATGCGGCGCGCGAGGCAGTGCGCGTGCTTGAAGCCGCAAACCGCCAGTCTGACCCAACTTACGACGCCGCCACGGTCAACCTTTCTGAAGTGCTGATGCAACAGGACCGTCCAGCGGAGGCTGTGGCGCTGATTGCGACTTTGCTGTCAGACAAGGAGGCACGGCTCGGGCGTGACCATCACGACCTTGCTCTCCCCTTGCTGAGGCTCGCCTCTCTCAAGCGAGCCCAGGGGCAGTCGGCTGAGGCCGCGCTTCTTGCCGGACGGGCGGTGGCGCTGCTGCGCCGCGCGCCGGCAATGCCACTCCAGATTGCTGAGGCTCTCAATACGCTTGGCGTAAACCTCGATGAGGCTGGGCAGTGGACAGATGCCGCCAGAGCATTTGAGGAAGCAATAGCGCAGCGTGACATCGCTGGTGACCGGTCGAGCCCCGCCCTGGCGTTCACACTCACGAATTTCGCGAACCTCCGCATACGGCAAGGCCAGATGATGGTCGCTGATCCGCTGCTGCGTCGCGCGCTGGCAATCCACGAGGCGCAGTCGCCCCGCGACGAGGACGCCGTCGCTGGCGCTTTGGTGACGCTGCTAGACGTGCTACTCAGCCGCTCTGCCCTGGACGAAGCCGCTGCGATACCGCCGCGCTTTGACCGCATCCTGGTCGCCCTGTCCACCGGAGATTTGCTGTCTCTCCGCGCAGCTCGGCTGCGTGGAGAGTTAGCGCGCCGTCAGGGCCGGCCTGTCGAGGCAGTGGCATTGCTTGCGAGGGTGCGGGACGATATGGCAGCGCTCGGTCGCGCCGCCGAACCTCACTTGCCGGCAACTCTAACCTCGCTTGGCCTCGCGCAGATGGAAGCCGGTGACCATGCCGCCGCTGCGGCAACCTTCGCTGCGGTAGCCCAGCCGTCACCGGCGCATCTTTTGGGGCATGCTCAGGCGCTTTCCCTGCTTGGCCGGGCGCCCGAAGCCGTCATGCTCCTCCGCTCCGCCGCTGCCGGTGCCAACGGGCTTCTCGCTGTGCAGATCCAGATCAACCTGGCCATCGCGGCCGATCGGACTGGTGATCGCACCGAGGCAGATGCGAGGCTCGTCGAGGCGTCCGGTTTGATCGATCAACCAGCGGCGCGCCGCGATCCTCGACAGGCGGTAGCCGTTCTGAGCGAGTTCGCCAATTATGCAAGTCGCTCCGGCAGGCCGGCACTTGCCCTCGCTATGGCGGGCCGCGCGGTGACAGCAGCGAACAGGGCAGCGCCGGACCGCCTTCTGCTCGATGCGCTCCGCGCGGAAGGTCAAGCGCGCGTCGCTGCCAATGACCGTGAGGGCGCGCGCCGGGCATTCGACCGTCAGCTTGTCGTCGCGCAGGCGCTGTACCCGGCCGATCATCCCCGCGTTGGAGGCGTGTATTTTGACCTCGCGGCCCTGGCACGCCTGGATGCGCGCTACGAGGAGGCGGAGCGCTTTGCGGCCGAGGCGGCCGCGCGCTTCGGCGGCGGGCGCTATCCCAATGATCTCGCTCAAGCCAGGAACCAGGGCGCCATGGCTGCCCTGGCACTCGGGCGGCTGGCTGATGCGGAGGCCGGCTTCGGTGCTGCCCTTAAAGCCGCGGGGCACGCGTCCCTTGGACCAACGACTGCACGCCAGAATATCTTGACGAACCTCTCGACCACGCTGCGGCGGGCGGGGCGCACGTCTGAGGCGATCTCTGCGGGACGCGAGGCTCTAGCGATGGCAGAGGTGTTGGATGGCGGCGACAACCCGGCGATCGCACCGGTACTGAACGTGCTCGCGCTTGCCTTGCTCGCCGTCGGGCAGCCCAACGATGCGATTCTGCTGTTCAGCCGGTCGCTTGAATTGCGCGAGCGCGGCTTCGCACCGAACGACCCGGAGAGGGCGCGCGGCTATTCAAACCTGGGCTCGGCGTTCCTTGGGGAAGGGCGCGTGACCGAAGCGGCTCCCCTCATCGAGCGCGGCGTCGCGTTGGCCGAGGCGGCACTCGGGCCGGTCCACCCGGACCTCACCGATGCGCTTGCGCCGCTCGCATCGCTGCGTGCCATGCTAGGGCAAGATGCGGAAGCAGAAGCGCTTCGGCGTCGTATCCTGGCCATCCTAGAAGGGGCATTTGGCCCACGCCACTCGGCCGTCGGCGCCGCCCTTTCCGCGCTGAGCGGCAGGGCGCTCGAGGCCGGCCGGACGGAGGAGGCGCTGGCGCTTTCGCGTCGGGCAATCGAGATCCTGACTTCGGTGCATTCGGAGGCGCACCCGCAGGTGATCGCTTCACGCATTGGGTTTGGCCAAGCGCTGCTGGCGGCGGGACGAACTGGCGAGGCCGAGAACGAGTTCGGCTTGGCGCTGCACGCAGCGGAGGCGCGCGGGACGGATGGACGTTTCGACGTCGTTTCTCCGCTGCTCGGCCTGGCCCGAACCCAGGATGCTTCTCTGCAGAGGACAGAATCGCTGGCGCAGGCACAGCGCGCCCTGACTGTTGTTGAGGCAGGCTTTGGCCAGGCTCATCCATGGGCTGGCGAAATCCGCCTGGTGATGGCTGGAATTCTTCAAAACATGGGACGCACGGCCGAGGTTGAGCGAATCTACCGGAATGAGCTCACGGCGGGTCAAGCGCGATTGCCTGCAGGCACGCCCACGATGGAATTCCTCAAGCTGGCACTTGCCGAATTATTGTCGGGCCAGGGTAGAGGCGCTGAAGCGCAGGCGATCGCCAGCGGGGCCATGGCCTCAATGGAGCGCAGTCTCCAGCCGCGCGATCCACGTCGCGTCGCGCTGCTGTCGGCAGCCGCGAACGTCGCAGCTGGGCGTGGCGACGTCGTGGAAGCCGAACGTCTCGCGGTTGCAGCAGTCGCGGCACACGAGGCGGCAGGACTCCCGCCAGATATCGCGCGCGTTGCGCTCCTGCTCCGGTCGGCGATGGCAAAGCTTGCCAACGACAAGCCGGCTGAGGCGCTAGTTGCGCTTGGCGCGGCGCGTGCGTTTCCATCCGTCGAACGTAGTGGCCAGATGGCTGCTGACGATGCGCGGATTGGTGCCCTCATCGCCGCCTGGGCAGGACAGCTTAGCGAAGCTGAGGGCGATCTGGCGCGGTACCGTGCCCTGCTCGCCACAGCTAACCCACCGGACCGCGCTGGCTTGGCAACGGCAAGTGCGATAACCGGTCGCATACGCTTGATGCAGCATCGGATACCCGCCGCAGTCGAAGCATTCGAAGCCGCACTTGCTGAGGCGACAGCGACTGACCCACGCCTCGACAGGCCTGCTGTCGCTGGCGTCCTTTTGGGTTTGGCCGATGCTTATGAGGGAGCCGGGCGCGCGCGCGAAGCGGAACAGGTACGCGTGCGTGCACTATCCATCCTGGAGCGAATTGGTTGGACGGGACGTCCGCCGGACCGGTGGTTGTAGCCGATGATCGCAATGGGTTTTTGCTTGTTAATATCGGTATGACGCGGCGGGGCGGCGTCGAAGCCGGACGCTGAACGGTGTGGTGACGCAGGTTCTGTGGTCTGGCGAGCAGGAGATGGCGGAGTATGACGCGGCGGGCGTGCTGCTGCGTCGCTTTGTGCG
>JAESGA010000050.1_pt1 | contig 76723 bp, 64 predicted proteins | sample 9269521 | NCBI WGS metagenome assembly JAESGA01 (sample SAMN14514842, study PRJNA621658) | algae metagenome | isolation source: Aphanothece saxicola GSE-SYN-MK-01-06B and co-occurring heterotrophs from... | place: USA: Grand Staircase Escalante National Monument, Utah | collected 2006-04-15 | reverse complement strand
CAAGGTTCTGTCTGTGCGTGACAAGGGGCCGCTTTGGTTGGTTTATCCCTATGATTCCGTATCGGCCTATCAAACCGAGGTGATCTATGCCCGGTCGATCTGGCAGGTGAAGCAGATGGAGTTCCGCTAAGGTCTGGTAGGTTGCGGGTTGCCCCTGCTGTTGCTGCCGCCCATATGCCAAGGGCCAGTGGGGCGCAGAGCCCCGGCGCGAGAGGATGCGATGACCTTTGCCTTTGACAATACCTGGGTGCGCGATCTGCCCGGTACGTTTCTTCCGGCCAGCCCGGCCGTTGCGCCTGCACCGCGTCTGCTGATTTTGAACCGGGGGTTGGCGCAAGCACTGGGTGTGGATGCGGATTGGCTGGAAGCGGGGGCGGCAGAGATGCTGTCGGGCAATCGGCTTCCCGCGGGGGCGGAGCCGGTTGCGCAGGCCTATGCGGGGCATCAGTTCGGGGGGTTTTCGCCGCAACTGGGCGATGGTCGGGCGCTGCTTTTGGGCGAGGTTCTGGATGGGGCGGGGCGGCGCTGGGACATCCAGTTGAAGGGATCGGGGCGGACGCCCTTTTCGCGCGGCGGTGACGGCAAGGCGGCGGTGGGGCCGATGCTGCGAGAATATGTGATGGGCGAAGCGATGGCCGCGCTGGGCATTCCCACGACGCGGGCCTTGGCGGTTGTGGCAACGGGCGCGCCCGTGCTGCGTGATGTGGAATTGCCCGGTGCCGTTCTGGCGCGGGTGGCGGCGAGCCATATTCGCGTGGGGACGTTCCAGTTCTTTGCATCGCGCGGGGATCAGGCTCAGGTGAAGGCCTTGGCCGATTACACGATTGGGCGGCATTTTCCGGAGGTTGCGGGGGCGGAGAACCCCTATGTCGCGCTGTTCGATCAGGTCATCGCGCGGCAGGCGCGGCTGATCGCGCAATGGATGGGCGTTGGCTTCATTCACGGGGTGATGAACACCGACAACATGGCGCTGTCGGGTGAGACCATCGACTATGGCCCCTGCGCCTTCATGGAGGGCTATGCGCCGGGGACGGTGTTTTCCAGCATCGACCATACGGGGCGCTATGCCTATGCCAATCAGCCGCTGATCCTGGGCTGGAATCTGGCCCGGCTGGCCGAGGCGTTGTTGCCGCTGTTCGATGCGGATTCTGATCGGGCTGTCGACACGGCGAATGTGTTGCTGGAAGGGATCGCCGGGCGCTATCGCGCCGAATGGGTGGCGGTGATGCGGGCCAAGTTGGGGCTGGCGGGGGCAGAGCCGGGGGATGGCGATCTGGCTGATGCGCTGCTGGCGGCGATGGAGGGGCAGGGGGCGGACTGGACGCTGACCTTTCGGCGGCTGGCCGGGGCGGTGGGGGGCGATGCCGGGAGCATCGCGCCGCTGTTTGCGGATGCGACGGCGCTGCGCGGCTGGCTGCCGCGCTGGCAGGCGCGGCTGGCCCCGGATGCGGCGGATCGGATCCGCGCGGCCAATCCGGCGGTGATTGCGCGCAATCACAAGGTGGAAGAGGCTTTGGCGGCGGCGACGGGTGGCGACATGGGGCCGTTCGAGGCGCTGGTGGCGGCGGTGAGTGAGCCGTTCGTGGAGCGGGAGGCCTTTATGCTGCCCGCGCCGCAGGGCTTTGGCCGCCATGTCACCTATTGCGGCACCTAAGGCGCGTTGACCTTCGACGCAACGCGGGCCACCATCGCGCGCATGAACATCCGTTCCGATATCCATGATCGGCTGGCCGCCAGCCTGCGCGAGGCGCGCAAGGCGCGTGGCCTGTCGCTGGATGCGGTGGCGAAATTGTCGGGCGTGTCGCGGTCCATGGTCAGCCAGATCGAGCGTGGGGAATCGAGCCCGACGGTGGCCACGCTGTGGAACCTGACGCAGGCGCTGCAGGTGGATTTCGCGGGCCTGCTGGAAGGCAAGCCCGCGCCGGGGATCGAGGTGACGCGCGCGAGCGCCGCCCCGGTGATCGCCCGCAGTGCGGGCGTGCGCATCCGCATCCTGTCGCCCGCCGAGGCGGTGGGGGAGCATGAGGTTTATGATCTAGCTTTTGAGGCGGGAGCGGCGTTGATCTCGGACCCGCACAGCGCGGGGTGCCGGGAACATCTGACGGTGATCGAAGGGGAGATGACCGTGACTTCGGGCGAGGAGGAGGAAGACCTCGGCCCCGGCGATACGGCCCGTTACGCCGCCGACCGGCCACATGCGATACGCGCCAAGGGGAAGGCGCGGGCGATTCTGATCGTGCAGGGAAGCTGACGACCGGTGCTTTGGCGGCGCGGTCGGATTTTGGGTATTTGGGCCAAGATGAAGCGGCATTCCGTTTTGACGGATAACATTCCGCGATATTGACGAAAGCCTGCGGTTGTGCGAGTTATCCAGCAAAACGGAGGACATTCCGCCATGACGGATAAGGCTGCCTTTCTCGACCATATTGGCACTGTGCTGGCGGGTATCGAACGTGATGGGCTGTTCAAGCGCGAACGCCTGATCGGCGGGGCGCAGGGCGCGCATGTGCAGATGGGCGGGCGCGGGATGCTGAACCTGTGCGCCAACAACTACCTTGGTCTGGCGGATGACCCACGGCTGGTGGCGGCGGCAGAGGGCGCGATGCGGGATCATGGCTATGGGATGGCCAGCGTGCGCTTCATCTGCGGGACGCAGGACATTCACCGGGAGTTGGAAACGCGGTTGGCGCGGTTCTTGGGCAAGGAGGATTCCATCCTGTTCGCCGCCTGTTTCGATGCCAATGGCGGGCTGTTCGAGCCGCTGTTGGGGCCGGAGGATGCGGTGATTTCCGATGCGCTGAACCATGCCAGCATCATCGACGGCATCCGGCTGTGCAAGGCCAAGCGCTATCGCTATGCCAATTCCGACATGGCCGATCTGGAGGCGCAGTTGCAGGCCGCGCGGGCGGATGGCGCGCGGTTCATCCTGATTGCCACGGATGGCGTGTTTTCGATGGATGGCTATCTGGCGAAGCTGCCCGAGATCACGGCGCTGGCGGCGCAATATGGCGCGTTGGTGATGGTGGATGATTGCCATGCGACAGGCTTCATGGGGCCGCAGGGGCGGGGGACGCCCGCGCATTTCGGGGTGGACGTGGATATCCTGACCGGCACGCTGGGCAAGGCGCTGGGCGGTGCCTTGGGCGGCTATATCGCAGGGCCGCAGGCGGTGATTGACCTGCTGCGGCAGAGGGCGCGGCCTTACCTGTTTTCAAACGCCCTGCCTCCTGCCGTGGTGGGGGCGGGGCTGGCTGCCTTGGATATTGTCGAGGCGGCGGATGACCTGCGGGCGCAGTTGTTTGACAATGCGCGCTACTGGCGCGCGGGGCTGGCAGCGGCGGGGTTCCGGCTGCTGCCCGGCGAGCATCCCATCATCCCGGTGATGCTGGGCGAGGCGAAGCTGGCGCAGGCCATGGCGGCGGATCTGGCGCAGCGGGGCGTGCATGTGGCGGGGTTCTTCTTCCCCGTGGTGCCGCAAGGGCAGGCGCGGATCCGCACGCAAATGAATGCGCGGCTGACGCGCGAGGATCTGGATTTCGGGCTGGAGGCATTCACTGCCGCTGGCCGTGCGGTGGGGGTGATCTGACATGACCAACGAGATGAAGGCGCTGGTAAAGGCGAAACCCGAGCCGGGGCTGTGGATGGAAACCCGCCCGGTGCCGGAGATCGGCCCCGATGACGTGCTGATCCGCATCCGGAAGACGGGCATCTGCGGCACCGATATTCATATCTGGAACTGGGACGATTGGGCGGCGCGCACGGTGCCTGTTCCCCTGGTCACGGGGCATGAGTTTGCGGGCGAGATCGTGGAGGTGGGCCGCAATGTCGAAGGGCTGCATATCGGGCAGCGCTGTTCGGGCGAGGGGCATCTGATCGGGCGGCAATCGCGGCAATCGCGGGCGGGCAAGTTCCATCTGGACCCGGCCACGCGGGGAATTGGCGTGAACGAGCAGGGGGCCTTTGCGCAATACCTGCGCCTGCCCGCCTTCAACGTGGTGCCCCTGCCGGATGCGATCGACGATGAGATCGGGGCGATCCTGGATCCTTTGGGCAATGCGGTGCATACCGCGCTGAGTTTCGATCTGGTGGGCGAGGATGTGCTGATCACGGGTGCGGGCCCCATCGGCATCATGGCTGCTGCCGTGGCCCGCCATGTGGGCGCGCGGCATGTGGTGATCACCGATGTGAACCCCGCGCGGTTGGAACTGGCCGCCGCGGTGGCAGATGTGACTCCGGTCGACGTGACACGCGAGAATCTGTCGGATGTGAAGGCCCGTCTGAAGATGACCGAAGGTTTCGACGTGGGCATGGAGATGAGCGGCAATCAGGCCGCGCTCGATCAGATGGTCGAGGCGATGGTGATGGGCGGGCGCATCGCGATGCTGGGCATCCCGCCGGGCAAAAGCCCCGTGGACTGGAGCCGGATCGTCTTCAAGGCTATCACCATCAAGGGCGTCTATGGGCGCGAGATCTTCGAGACCTGGTACAAGATGATCGCCATGCTGGAAAACGGGCTGGATGTGCGGAAGGTGATCACCCATCGCTTCGGCGTGGATGAGTTCCAGGCCGGGTTCATGGCGATGAAATCGGGGCTTTCGGGCAAGGTGGTGCTGGACTGGGATTGAGCCCGTCCCGGTTCGGGCCGTGCCGCGCCCTTGTGCCTTCAGGGCAAGGGGATCGGTTCGGCGCGACCGGTGTCGACATCATAGAGAACCGCGCCGCCTGATGGCACGGTTTGCCCGGTGATTGCGGTGATCACGACCTGATGGGTGACCATGACGGTGATGCCGTCGGGCAGGGTGGCGAGGGTTTTTGTCAACGTGTCCAGCGTGGGTGCGCGCGCATCGGAGTTGCCGAAAAAGGAGTTGAGGCCCGGCTCGTCGACGGGGTCGCCGAGGTTCAAGAGGGTCGCCGTGTCACGGGCGCGGCACCATTGCGAAGTGAGCACCTGAGCGACCGGAAGGTTCGAGGCGCGGATGGCATTGCCGAGTGCGCGGGCCTGTTCCCGGCCTTCGTCGCTGAGGTTGCGTTGGGTGGAGCAATCCTCCAGCCGAAAGCCCGCCGGATCGCCTGTGCCGGGGGCGAGCGCGTGGCGCAGGAAGAGGACATCAGCCCCTATCGTGCGAGCCAAGGCTGCAGGATCAGCTTTCGCGGGCAGGGCGAGGGACAGGAACAGAAGGGCGAAGATGGCTTTGATCATGGCAGAGTGATCCTGTGGCGGAGAATAAAAGATAGCGGAGGGTTGGCAGAGGAAAGCCCCGGCAGGTCACAAGACCGCCAGCGGGGAGGATGCGGGTCGGCGCGGATTTTCACGCCACGCGGTCTTGCGCGCGGGGCATCGGTCGTATAGGTGATCCCTGCTCTGGCGGGTTGGCGGAGAGGTTACGCAGCGGATTGCAAATCCGTGAAGACCGGTTCGATTCCGGTACCCGCCTCCAGAGCAAACTTAACTCCCTTGGTATCATACGAAACGTCGTCGGTTGGACCCGGCCACGATGTCGATTTGTATTGCGCGTCTTGGGCCGGAGGGGCCGGTTTCTGGCGCGGTCCGGTCAGATCGGGAGCGAGAGGGCTTTTTGGGTCGCCGAGTCCTCCGCCCGATCCAGCAGCGCTTGCAGGCGGGCGGCGCGGTGGAAATCGGGGATGGCGGGGCCTTCGCCCCGGATGGCAGCGATGAAGCGGTCATAGACGGTGGGGACGGACGGGCAGGGGATTTCTGTCCAGAGGGCGGCTTGCAGATCGGGGGGCAGGCAGGCGGACAGGCGGCTGCTGCCACGTTCAAAGCTGACCTCGATTCCGCCCTTGTCGCCGTAAAGGCGCAGGCGCAGGTCATTGAGGTGACCGGAGGCAAAGCGGGTGGCGGCGACAGTGCCGAGCGCGCCATTCGTCAGGCGGATCTGCATTGTGGCGCTGTCATTGGCGTCTAGCGTGTAAGTGCCGATGCGGCCATCCGGCGCCTTGTCGAAGGTGGCGAGACGGCAGGAGATTTCTGCCACATCCAGCCCGGCGGCGAAGGTTGCGAAGTCGAGGATGTGGATGCCCACATCGCCCAGCACGCCCTTGGACCCATGCGCCGTGGACAGCCGCCAGAGCCATTGCTGTTCGGTCTGCCAGTCGCCCCAAGCGGGTTGAGTGAGCCAGCTTTGCAGATATGAGGCCTCAAGATGTCTAACCGTGCCGATCTGGCCCTCTGCCACCATCTCGGCCGCCTTTTGCAGGGCCGGGACGTTGCGATAGGTGAGGTTGACCATGGCGATGACGCCCGCGCGGGTGGCAGCTTCGGCCATTTCGGCGGCATGGGCCGCGTTGGTGGCGAGGGGTTTTTCGCACAGCACATGCTTGCCCGCTGCAAGCAGCGGCAGGGTGGTGGCATGGTGGGCGGCGTCGGGGGTGACATTGGTGACAGCGTCGAACTGGCCCCATGCCAGCGCGTCGGTCAGGGTGGTGAAGCGGTTCGGGATCGTGAAACGGTCGCAGAAGGCGGTGAGCGGGTCGGGGCGGGTGTCGACCCCTGCCACGAGTTGCACGCTGGGGATTTTTGCGAAGTGTTCCGCGTGGTTGGCGGCCATTCCTCCGGTCCCGAGGATGAGCAGGCGGATCGGTTTCGTCATCAGCGGAACCCGTCTTCGCCCGCCTGATGCAGGCGGGGGCCGCGTTCGGTGATCGGTTCGGGGGCGACCTCGACCGGGACATTGGGCGCGGCATGGGGATCAGCGATGCGGGCGGCGGGGTTATGTGCCCATTTCACCGCGTTCAGGATCACGCGCTGCACATTGCCATCGTGATAGGTGGGATAGGTTTCATGGCCGGGGCGGAAGTAGAACACATTCCCCGCGCCGCGTTTGTAGGTGAGGCCGGAGCGGAACACCTCACCGCCCTGGAACCAAGACACGAAAACCGTTTCCAACGGTTCGGGCACGCCGAAGGGTTCGCCATACATCTCTTCGTGTTCCAGCTCAAAACTGTCGGGCAGGCCTGCGGCGATGGGGTGGTTCCGTGAGGTGAGCCAGAGGCGTTCACGTTCGCCCGCCTCGCGCCACGTCAGGTTGCAGGGGCTGCCCATCAGGCGTTTGAAAGGTTTGCAGAAATGGGCGGAATGCAGGAAAATCACACCCATGCCGGACCAGACGGCATCGCAGACACGGTCCACCACGGCATCCGCCACATCGCCATGCGCGGCATGGCCCCACCAGATGAGAACATCGGTTTGCGCCAGTCTTTCCGCAGTCAGACCGTGATCCGGCTCTTGCAGGGTGGCGGTGGTGGCGGTGATGGCAGGGTCGCGGTTCAGCGCGCTGGCGATGTTGGCGTGCATCCCGCCGGGGTAAAGATCGGCCACGATGCGGTTGGTCTGTTCGTGGACGTTTTCGCCCCAGACGGTGACGCGGATTGTCATGGTTCCCCCCAAATGACGCCCGAAGCGCTTTGGAAAACGGCTAAAGTGCGGGCGGGGAGGGTGTCAAGGATTCGGGGGGTTGGGCAGTTCAAATCGCTTTGAGTTGGACAGGACCGCGCCCGGTAGGCGCGGCCCTGCCGGGTTAGTGTGAGGCAGCCATCGCGTCGGGATTGCGACGGTTCCAGCGGATGGAGGACCAGAGCGAAAGGCCGATCAGAGCGGCACCGCCAAGGCCGGTGATGACCTCGGGGATATGCACCAGAGTCTGCGTGAACATGATCACTGACAGGATCAGGATCGCATAGAAGGCCCCATGTTCAAGATAGCGGTACTGCGCCAGCGTGCCCTTTTCGACCAGCATGATCGTCATGGACCGCACATACATCGCCCCGATGCCAAGGCCGATGGCAATGACGAAGAGGTTGTTGGACAAGGCAAAGGCACCGATCACGCCATCAAAGCTGAAGGACGCATCCAGCACTTCAAGATAGAGGAATGCTCCAAGACCGCCCTTGGCCGCGGCGGACATGGTTTCCTGACTTTTGTCCAGCAGCCCGCCGATGGTTTCCACCACGAGGAAGGTCACAAGGCCATAGATGGCCGAGGACACGAAGGCCGTGCTTTCCGGCCCTGTCAGGAATTTCGAGAACACAAGAATGGTGATCAGGACGACGCCAACCTCGATCCCGCGGATGGTGGCGGTGGAGGCGACCTTTTGTTCCAGCCAGTGTACCCAATGCACGTCCTTTTCGGCGTCGAAGAAATAGGTCAGGCCCACCATCATCAGGAACGCACCGCCAAAGGCCGCGATGGGAAGATGCGCCTCATGCATGATGCGGCTGTATTCCTCGGGCTGGGTAGAGGCGAGGACCAGTGCCTGCCACGGGCCGATCTGTGCGGCCAGCACGACGATCAGCAACGGGAAGACGATCCGCATCCCGAAGACCGCGATCAGGATGCCCCATGTCAGGAAGGCGCGCTGCCATTCCGGGCGCATATCCTTGAGTTTGTTGGCATTTACGATTGCGTTGTCGAAGGAGAGCGAGATTTCAAGCACCGCGAGGACGCAGCAAATGAAGAAGATGGAGGCCATTCCCGACAGGGTGCCGGTGCTTTGCCAGCCCAGCCAAGCGCCGAGGATCAGGCCAAGAGCCGTGACGATGAACGCCCATGTGAAGTAATGAAGCGAGGATTTTTGTGATGTGGTGGTCATGAGGCGATACCTTGCCTAAGCGGGCCGATGGCAGACAGGCGGACACGCGGCGCAGGGTAAGCGTCGTGGAGGTCGGCGGTCGGTCAGGTCCGTGCGACTGTTGCTTTCCACGGTGCCGACATCACGAGATCGTCGCAAAACTCTCGTCAGAGGGGCCCGGTCACCAGGGTTTTGCCGGGCGGCGATGCGCCTGACTAAAGTGTTCATACGGGGTCTGCTGTGAAAAGCAACCTTTGGCTTGCGGGCGGGGTAGTTGCGCGGCGGGGATTGGCGGAGCAGGAGGCCCCGATCTGGCATTAACGGCATCAATCCTCTGGCCCTATCGGGGCGGGCGGTGCTGGTGGATGATGGCGAGGATCAGCCCTGCGATTTGCGGGGCAACCTGCATTTCTGGAAAGGACGCGCCCATGGAAGGGTTGGATCGTTTCAACGACATCAGCGAAGTGGTCGAGGCAGACCGCGCCCATGTCTGGCATCACCTGAGCCAGCACAAGCAGTATGATACTGGCGTCGATCCGCGCGTGATCGTCGAAGGCAAGGGGATGAAGGTCTGGGATGCCAAGGGGAAGGAGCATCTTGATGCTGTCTCTGGCGGCGTCTGGACGGTGAATGTGGGCTACGGCCGCGAAAGCATTGCCAATGCGGTGCGCGACCAGCTGATCAAGATGAACTATTTCGCAGGCGCTGCCGGATCCGTGCCGGGCGCGATCTTTGCCCAGCGGCTGATCGAAAAGATGCCGGGGATGACAAGGGTCTACTATTCCAACTCGGGCTCGGAAGCGAACGAGAAGGTCTACAAGATGGTGCGCCAGATCGCACACAAGCATCATGGCGGGAAGAAGTGGAAGATCCTTTATCGTGACCGCGATTATCACGGCACCACCATCGCCGCCCTCGCCACCAGCGGGCAGGACCAGCGCGCGATGCAGTATGGCCCCTATCCCGACGGCTTTGTCCGGGTGCCCCATTGCCTCGAATACCGCAAACAGTGGGATGTCGAAAACTACGGCGAACGCGCCGCCGAGGCCATCGAAGAGGTGATCCTGCGCGAAGGCCCCGATACCGTGGGCTGCCTGATCCTGGAACCGGTGACGGCGGGCGGTGGCGTGATCGTGCCGCCGCAGGGCTATTGGGAAAAGGTCCAAGCGATCTGCAAGAAATACGATATCCTGCTGGCGATTGACGAAGTGGTCTGCGGTGTTGGACGGACCGGCACATGGTTCGGATACCAGCATTACGGCATCCAGCCCGATTTCGTGACCATGGCGAAGGGCGTGGCCTCTGGCTACGCGGCCATTTCCTGCACCGTGACGACCGAGCGGGTGTTCGAGATGTTCAAGGACGACCCGACTGACACCATGAGCTATTTCCGCGACATCTCCACCTTCGGTGGCTGCACGGCGGGGCCTGCGGCGGCGCTGGAGAACATGGCGATCATCGAGCGCGAAGGGCTGTTGGAGAACACCACCAAGATGGGCGACTATTGCCTGTCGAACCTGCAAGGGTTGATGGAGAAGCACAAGATCATCGGCGATGTGCGCGGCAAGGGGCTGTTCCTTGGCGCGGAACTGGTGGCGGACCGGGTCACCAAGGAAGCGGCGGATGAAAAGAAGGTGCAGGCCGTCGTGGCCGATTGCATGGCGCAGGGCGTGATCATCGGGGCGACCAACCGGTCGTTGCCGGGGCTGAACAACACGCTGTGTCTGAGCCCGGCGCTGATTGCGACGAAGGATGATATTGATCATATCACGAATGCTATTGACGGTGCGCTGACCCGCGTCTTTGGCTGAACCCTTCGGACGGTGATCTGATTGCGCGCGGCCCCCAAAAGGGGGCCGCGCATTTCTTTTATCTCGCCTGCGCGCATTCGCGCTTCGGCTCGGATGCCGGGGTGCCACCCCGGACCCCGGGGTATTTGGGCCAAGATGAAAGGGGTTGGTTTCATCTTGGGGGAAAGCCCCTTGGGGGCGACATCCGCGCAGGGTTGACGTGACGGGGGGAGGGGCGCCTTATATCCAGATCAGCAAAGGATAAGGCCAGATGGCGATTCCGGTCGAAAGCTTCTTTCTGCCCGAGGGCGGTAGCGGGACGTTGCAGCAGCGCATCCGGCAGATGGTGGCCGAAGGGATTCTTGCGGGGCGGTTTCGGGCGGGGGACAGGATGCCGTCGTCGCGGGGGTTGGCGGAGCATCTGGGGGTGAGCCGGATCACCGTGACGCTGGCTTATACGGAATTGGTATCATCGGATTACCTGACCGCGCGGGGGCGGTCGGGCTATTTCGTCAGCGACGGCGTGCCGGTGCAGCCGGCCTTTCGCCCAGTGCCGCGGGCGGTGGGGACGGTGGATTGGGAGACGCGGGCGGGGCGGCGCTTTTCCGGGATGGAGCGGGTGGCGCGGCCCGAGGATTGGCGGGCCTATCCCTATCCGTTCATCTATGGGCAGGCGGACCCGACGCTGTTTGACCACCAGAATTGGCGGCTTTGCGCCTTGCAGGCACTGGGGCGGCGGGAGTTTGAGACGCTGACGGCGGATCGTTATGAGCGGGACGATCCGATGCTGATCGAATACCTGCTGCGCAACATCCTGCCCCGTCGGGGCATTGATGCACGACCTGATGAAGTGCTGGTCACGATGGGGGCGCAGAATGCGCTGTGGCTGGCGGCGCAGGTGTTGCTGCGGGGTGGGGGCCATGCGGTGGTGGAGAACCCCGGCTATCCCGGTTTTCGCGCCATGGTGGCGCAGGCGGGGGCGCGGGTGACGCCTGTGGCGGTGGATGAGGGCGGTCTGGTGGTGGAGGCCTTGCCCGGCGATGTGGATGTGGTTTTCACCACGGCCAGCCATCAGAGCCCGACCAATGCCACCATGCCGATGGCACGGCGGCAGGCGCTTTTGAAGGCGGCGGAAGAGCGGGATTTCCTTGTGATTGAAGATGATTACGAGTTTGAGATGAGTTTTCTGAAGCCTGTGTCACCGTCGATCAAGAGCCTCGATTCCGGGGGGCGGGTGGTGCATGCGGGGTCATTCTCAAAATCGCTGTTTCCGGGGTTGCGTTTGGGCTGGCTGGTGGGGCCTGCGCCGTTCATCCGCGAGGCGCGGGCGCTGCGGGCGCAGGTGCTGCGCCATCCGCCGGGGCATGTGCAGCGGACGGCGGCCTATTTCCTGTCGCTGGGCCATTATGATGCGCTGGTGAACCGGATGAAGGCGGCCTTCCGCAAGCGGCGGCAGGCGATGGAGGAGGCGATTATCGAGCATGGTCTGCGGGTTGCGGGGCAGGGCGGGTTTGGCGGATCGTCCTTCTGGATGGAGGCGAGGCGCAATACCGACACCGAGGTGCTGGCCATGCGGTTGCGGGGGGAAGGGGTGCTGATCGAACCGGGGCGGGTGTTCTTTGAACCGGGGACGGAGCAGCGGAACTTCTATCGGCTCGCCTATTCCTCGATCCCGGTGGGGAAGATCCCGGAGGGGATCGCGCTGGTGGCGCGGGCGATGCGCGAGGCGTGAGGGGGCGGTCGCCCGCATTTTCCTGCAAATGCTTGCGGGCGCTAGGTTTATTTTTGACTTCGGGCCGGATTGGCCGTGCAGCAGTCCAGTGCAGATGCCGGTGCAGACGGCTGTGCATACGCGCGGTGTTGGAAGGAGGCGTTAACCATGAGCGCCAAGGGGCGAGTCGTGCGATTGCCGAAGGGGTGTTCGGCCAACTGGACCTAAGTGGCCCGGTTTTCTGGCCCTAAGCCTTGGGCGGGGTGCAGGGGTATCAAGGGGCAAAGCGCCCGGTTGGGCGGCGGTGGATTGAGCGGGAGCAGACCGATGCGGATGACCACGGAAGAAGCCTTTGTGAAGGTGTTGCAGATGCATGGCATCGACAATGCCTTTGGCATCATCGGATCGGCCTTCATGCCGATCTCGGACCTCTTTCCCAAGGCGGGGATCACCTTCTGGGACTGCGCGCATGAGGGATCGGGCGGGATGATGGCGGATGGGTTCACCCGTGCCTCGGGCCGGATGAGCATGATGATCGCGCAGAACGGACCGGGCATCACCAACTTCGTCACGGCGGTGAAAACGGCCTATTGGAATCACACGCCGCTGCTGCTGGTGACGCCGCAGGCGGCGAACCGGACCATCGGGCAGGGGGGCTTTCAGGAAGTGGAACAGATGGCCCTGTTCAAGGACATGGTCTGCTATCAGGAGGAGGTGCGGGATCCGAACCGCGTGGCCGAAGTGCTGAACCGCGTGATCCTGAACGCCAAGCGGCATTCGGCCCCGGCGCAGATCAACATGCCGCGGGATTACTTCACCCAAGTCATCGACATTGATCTGCCCGCTGTGGTGGAGTTCGAGCGGCCTTCGGGTGGCGAAGCGGCGATGGCAGAGGCGGCTGCGTTGCTGTCGGCGGCCAAGTTCCCGGTGATCTTGAACGGGGCGGGCGTGGTGATCGGCGGGGCGATTCCGGCGTCGATGGCGCTGGCCGAGCGGTTGAGTGCGCCGGTTTGCGTGGGCTATCAGCACAATGATGCCTTTCCCGGCAGCCATCCGCTGTTTGCGGGGCCTTTGGGGTATAATGGCAGCAAGGCGGGGATGGAGTTGATCGCGCGGGCCGATGTGGTGCTGGCGCTGGGGACGCGGTTGAACCCGTTTTCGACATTGCCGGGCTATGGGCTGGATTATTGGCCCAAGGAGGCCAAGATCATTCAGGTGGACATCAACCCGGCGCGGATCGGGCTGACGAAGCGGGTGGCGGTGGGCATCGTTGGGGATGCCAAGAAGGTGGCCGAGGGGATTTTTGCGAAGCTGTCAGCGGGTGCCGGGGAGGCCGGGCGCAAGGCGCGGCTGGACCTGATCGCCACGACCAAGAGCCGCTGGGCGCAGCAATTGGCATCCATGGACCATGAGGATGACGATCCGGGCACGTCGTGGAACGCGCGGGCGCGGGCGGACAAGCCGGATTGGATGAGCCCGCGCATGGCTTGGCGCGCGATTGAGAGCGCTTTGCCGAAAGAGGCGATCATTTCCAGCGATATCGGGAATAACTGCGCCATCGGGAATGCCTATCCGACCTTTGAGGCCGGGCGGAAGTATCTGGCACCGGGGCTGTTCGGGCCTTGCGGCTATGGGCTGCCTTCGATCGTCGGGGCCAAGATTGCCTGCCCGGATGTGCCGGTGGTGGGGTTTGCCGGGGACGGTGCCTTCGGGATTGCCGTGACGGAGTTGACGGCCATCGGGCGGCCGGAATGGCCTGCGGTGACGATGGTGGTGTTCCGCAATTACCAATGGGGCGCGGAGAAGCGGAATTCGACGCTGTGGTATGACGACAATTTCGTGGGGACCGAGCTGGATACGCAGGTGAGCTATGCCGGGATTGCGCGGGCCTGCGGGTTACAGGGTGTGCAGGCGCGGACGATGGAAGAGCTGCGCGACGCTTTGGCCAAGGCGGTGACGGATCAGATGGAGCATGGCAAGACCACGCTGATCGAGGCGCTGATCAATCAGGAATTGGGTGAGCCGTTCCGCCGTGATGCGATGAAGAAGCCTGTCGCAGTGGCGGGGATTTCGGCCACGGATATGCGCCGGCAGGTGGTTTGATGCCCTTTGAGCTGTCCCTGATCGGGACAGTCTGGATGGCGGTGGCCGTGCTGGGCGCGGCCTTTATCCGGGGCTATTCGGGGTTTGGCTATTCCGCGATGGTGATTGCGGCGTCATCCTTGGTGATGAACCCGCTGAACATGGTAGCGGTGGTGGTCATTCTGGAAACCGCCATGTCGGTGCAGGCAGCGCGGGGGATCGCGCAAGATGTGGATTGGCGGCGGGTCTGGCTGATGCTGGCGGGGGCGGCGGTGGGATTGCCGCTGGGGCTGTGGGCGCTGACGGGGATTTCCGAGGATGCGGCGCGGGCGGTGATATCGGGCTATGTGCTGGTGATGTGCATGGTGTTGCTGGCCGGGTGGCGGATGGCGGCGGAGGCGCGGGGACTGTCGAACCTTGGGATGGGTCTGGTATCGGGGCTGGCCAATGCGCCGGGGATGGGGGGGCTGCCGATTGCGGCGTTCTTTGCCGCGCAGCCGATGCGGGCGGCGGTGTTCCGGGCGACGTTGATTGCGTATTTCCCTTTGTTGGACCTCTATTCCGCGCCTTTGTACTGGTGGGCGGGGTTGGTGAGTTGGGATACGCTGTGGGCATCGCTTATTGCCTTGCCCTTGACATTCCTGGGCAACTGGCTGGGGAGCCGGCATTTCCTGAACACCGATCCGCAGGAGTTCCGGCGCTTTGCCATCCTGCTTTTGGCGGGGTTGGCGGGGATGGGGCTGGTGAAGGCGGTGCTGTTTTGACCGTGCTGGTGGTGAATGCCGGGTCATCGAGCCTGAAGGTGGCGGTGTTCGACGATGCCTTGCACGACGTGATGGCGGGACGGGTGACCGAGATCGGCAGCTATGGCGCGCGGGTGGAGGCGGGGCCTTTGGTGGGCGTGCGGCCCGTGGCGGACCATGCGGCGGCGCTGGCGCTGATCCTTGAGGCGATGGAGGAGGCGGGGATCGCGGTCAGCGGCCTGACGGCGGCAGCGCATCGGGTGGTGCATGGCGGGGCCACGCTGGTGGCGCCGTGCCGGGTGACGGAGGCCGTGGTGGCGGAGGTGGAGGCCTGCGTGCCGCTGGCGCCCCTGCACAATCCGGCGAACCTGACGGCGATCCGGGCGCTGGCGGCGCTGGTGCCGGACCTGGCCCAATATGCGAGTTTTGACACGGCCTTTCATGCGACAAATCCGGACGTGGCGCGGCGCTATGCGCTGCCTGCGGAGGCCGAGGCGCTGGGCCTGCGGCGGTATGGGTTTCATGGGATCAGTTACGCGTCGATTGTTCGAAAAGTGCAAGGAATGGGGAGTTGGAAGCTGCCAGAGCGGCTGCTTGCGTTCCATTTGGGCAATGGGGCATCTGCCTGTGCGATCGTGAACGGGCAGTCGATGGCGACCACGATGGGCTATTCGCCGCTGGATGGGCTGACCATGGGGACGCGGGCGGGGGCGATCGACGGCAATGCCGTGCTGCGCCTGGCCGAGGTGCATGGGGTGGCTGAGGCGGGGCGGATACTGAACCGGGAGAGCGGGCTGTTGGGCCTTGGCGGGGCGTCGGACATGCGCAGCTTGCAGCGGGCCGGGACGGTGGAGGCGCGGTTTGCGGTGGCGCATTTCTGCTATTGGGCGGTGCGCCATGCGGGCAGTCTGATTGCCGCGATGGGGGGGCTGGATGCGGTGGCCTTTACCGGGGGGATTGGCGAGAATGATCGGATGGTGCGGGGGGAAATCCTTACCGGTTTGCGCTGGGCGGGGGTAGAGTTCGATGAGGCTGCGAATGCAGCTGGGGACGCGGTGCTGCATCCTGATGGCGCGCGGGTCGCGGTCTGGATCGTACCGGCTGAGGAGGAGCGGCAGATCGCGATGGAGGCCATGGCGGTGCGGGCGGGGGAGGCGTGATGGGACAGCCGAAGGTGGATACATCGCCGAAGGTGTCGGACGAGGTGAAGAAGACCACCTGCTACATGTGCGCCTGCCGCTGCGGGATCAATGTGCATATGACATCCGGCAAGGTGAGTTACATCGAGGGGAACCGCGATCATCCGGTGAACAAGGGGGTGCTGTGCGCCAAGGGGGCGAGCGGCATCATGCAGGTGACCGCGCCGTCACGTTTGCGCGCGCCGTTGCGGCGGGTGGGGCCGCGCGGATCGGGGGCGTTCGAGGAGATCACCTGGGAGGAGGCGCTGGAGACGGCAGTGGCCTGGATGAAGCCGTTGCGGGAGGAGGCACCCGAGAAGCTGGCCTTCTTTACCGGGCGGGATCAGAGCCAGAGTTTCACAGGGTGGTGGGCGCAGCAGTTTGGCACGCCCAACTATGCCGCGCATGGGGGGTTCTGTTCCGTCAACATGGCGGCGGCGGGGATTTACACCATCGGTGGGGCGTTCTGGGAATTCGGGCAACCCGACTGGGCCTATACGAAGCTGTTCGTGCTGTTTGGCGTGGCGGAGGATCATGACAGCAACCCGATCAAGATCGGGCTCGGCAAGCTGAAGGAACGGGGTGCGCGGGTGGTGGGGGTGAACCCGGTGCGCACAGGCTATAATGCCGTTGCGGATGAGTGGTTCGGGATCACGCCCGGCACGGATGGGCTGCTGATCCTGTCGCTGATCCATTGCCTGCTGGCGGCGGGGAAGATTGATCTGGACTATCTGGCGCGCTGGACCAATGCGCCCTTGCTCGTGAATGAGACGGAGGGGCCGGAGAAGGGCCTGATCCTGAAGAATGCCGAAAGCCGGCCCTTCGTGATCGACAAGCGGACGGGAATGCCTGCGCCCTGGGACGGGGCGGGGGTGCAGCCGGACCTTGGGGCGGTGTGGCAGGGGCACCGGACGGTGTTCCAGCATATGGCGGAGCGGTATCTGAGCGCGGATTATGCGCCGGAGGCGGTGGCGGATCGGGTGGGGATTGCGGCGGCGCGCATCCGGGGGCTGGCGGCGGAGCTGGCGCGGGTGGCGTTTGATGAGGCGTTTGAGTTGCCCATCGCCTGGACGGATTTTCGCGGCGATCGGCATGAGGTGATGCAGGGGCGGCCTGTGTCTTTTCATGCCATGCGGGGGATTTCGGCGCATTCGAATGGGTTCCAGACGGCGCGCGCCCTGCATTTGTTGCAGATTTTGCTGGGCACGGTGGAGGTGCCGGGGGGCTATCGGCTGAAGCCGCCTTATCCCAAGCCTGTGGAGGCGCACCCCACCCCGCATTTCGTGGCCGCACCCGGCAAGCCGCTGAGCGGGCCTCATCTGGGCTATGTGCGGGGGCCGGAGAATTTGGCCATCAAGGAGGACGGCACGCCTTGGCGGATCGACAAGGCGTTCACTTGGGAGAACCCGTTTTCGGCGCATGGGTTGATGCATATGGTCATCCCCAATGCCCACGCGGGCGATCCCTACAAGGTGGATGTGCTGTTCCTGTATATGGCGAACATGGCGTGGAATTCGTCGATGAATTCGGCGCGCGTGATGGAGATGCTGACGGATAAGGGCGAGGATGGGGAATATGTGATCCCGCGGATCATCTATTCTGATGCCTATGCGTCGGAGATGGTGGCCTATGCGGATCTGATCCTGCCGGACACGACCTATCTGGAGCGGCATGATTGTATCAGCCTGCTGGACCGCCCGATATCTGAGCCGGATGCTGCGGGGGATGCGATCCGCTGGCCGGTGGTGGAGGCGGACCGGGATGTAAGGGGATTCCAGTCGGTGCTGCTGGACCTTGGCGCGCGGTTGGGACTGCCGGGGATGGTGAAGGAGGATGGCAGCCCGAAGTTCAAGGACTATGCCGATTACATTGTGAACCATATCCGGCGGCCGGGTGTGGGGCCGCTGATGGGGTTTCGCGGGGCTGATGGCGCGCTGGAGGGGCGGGGCGAGGCGAACCCGGAGCAATTGGCGCGCTATATCGAGAATGGCGGTTTCTATCAGGCGCATGTGCCGGAGGGGGCGCAGTATTACAAACCGTGGAACGCGGCCTATCAGGACTGGGCGGTGGCGACATCCTTCTTTGAGTCGCCCCAACCCTATCTGTTTTCGATCTGGTCGGAACCGATGCGGAAGTTCCAACTGGCCGCCGAGGGGCATGGGTTCATCCAGCCGCCCGATCATCTGCGGGCGCGGTTGAAACTGGCGATGGACCCTCTGCCGGTCTGGTATCCGCCGTTCGGGGATGAGGCAGGGGCGGAGTATCCCGTTCATGCGATCACCCAGCGGCCGATGGCTATGTATCATAGCTGGGGTAGCCAGAATGCGTGGTTGCGGCAGATTCACGGGAAGAACTACCTTTATCTGCCGACGAAGATCTGGGAGGCGGAGGGTTTTGCCGAGGGGGATTATGCGCGGGTCACATCGCCCACGGGTGAGATCGTGGTGCCGGTGGCGCATATGGCGGCGCTGAACCCCGATACGGTCTGGACATGGAACGCGATCGGCAAGCGCAAGGGGGCCTGGGCGCTGGACGAGGGCGCGCCGGAGGCGGTGGAGGGGTTCCTCTTGAACCATCTGATTTCGGAGGTGCTGCCGGGGGCGGGGCGGGTGCCAAACTCCGATCCGGTGACGGGGCAGGCGGCGTGGTTCGATCTGCGGGTGAAGGTGGCGCGGGTGGGGCCGCGGGAGCGGGCGGAGCCGGAGTTCGACGCGCTGGCGCGCGTGGTGCCGAAGGGGAGGGCGCGGGGATGACGGGACAAAGACAAAGTTCTTGGAAGAATTTTGCAAATCTTTTCGAAAAGATTTGGGGTGGGCGAGCATGACGGCGCTGCCGGGAGCGACGGAAAAGACGTTGGGGTTGGTGATCGATCTGGACACCTGCGTGGGCTGTCACGCCTGTGTGACGGCCTGCAAGGGGTGGAATGATCAGGGCTATGGCGCCCCGCTGTCGGATCAGGAACCTTATGGCGCACATCCGTCCGGGACGTTCTTGAACCGCGTTCACAGCTATGCGGTGCAACCTCTTGATGCTGCGGCGCAAATCGTGAATTTTCCAAGGTCTTGCCTGCATTGTGCGGATGCGCCCTGTGTGACGGTTTGCCCGACCGGGGCGAGTTACAAGCGGGTGGAGGACGGGATCGTTCTGGTGAACGAGGATGCCTGTATCGGCTGTGGGCTGTGCGCCTGGGCCTGCCCCTATGGCGCGCGGGAGATGGATGCGGCGGCGGGGGTGATGAAGAAGTGCACTCTGTGTGTTGACCGGATCTATAACGAAAACCTGCCCGAGGAGGACCGGGAGCCTGCCTGTGTGCGGACCTGCCCCACGGGCGCGCGGCATTTCGGCGATCTGGCCGATCCGGAGAGTGCGGTGAGCCGGTTGGTGGCGGAGCGGGAGGGATTTGCGCTGATGCCCGAGATGGGGACAAAGCCGGTGAACCGCTATCTGCCGCCGCGCAAGAAGGACCGCCCGCAGGAGGCGAGCCTGTTGGCGCCGCTGCTGGACATTCAGGCCACAGGCTTTGCCGGGTGGCTGGACCGTGTGCTGGGGAAGATGTGAATGAATCCGGCACTTTCTGTCATTGTCTTCACCGTTTTGTCGGGGATGGGGTTTGGGTTTCTGGCGCTGCTGGGGGTCTACGGCGCGTCGGGGGCGGCGGCGTTTTTCCTTTGGGGCATCGGTTACGGGTTGGCGGTGGCGGGGCTGGTGGCATCAGCCTTTCATCTGGGTAATCCGCAGCGGGCTTTGTTGGCCTTTAGCCAGTGGCGGACGAGTTGGCTGTCGCGAGAGGCTTGGGCGTCGATGGTGACTTTGGGGCTGTTCGCACCGCAGGCTTTGGCGGATTGGCTGGGGTTTGACTGGGGGCGCGGGTTTGGGTTGGCGGGGGCGGTGGGGGCCGGGGTGACAGTTCTGTGCACCTCGATGATCTATGCCCAGATCCGGGCGGTGCCGCGCTGGCATCACTGGACGGTGCCTGTGGTGTTTCTGGCCTATGCGGTGGCGGGGGGGCTGGTGCTGGGGGGGATCCGGCATTTGGCGCTGTTGATGCTATGCGCGTTGGGGGTGGCGATGGTGCTGCATTGGTATTTCGGGGCGCGGGCTTTTGCCAAGGCGGGCGCGACGATGGAAAGCGCGACGGGGCTGGGCGGGATCGGCTCGGTGTCGGTGTTTGAGCAGCCGCATACGGGCGGGAATTACCTGCTGCGCGAGATGATCTATGTGGTGGGGCGAAAGCATGCGGATCGGGTGCGGATGATCGCGATCGTGTTTTCCGTCATGCTGCCCACGATGGCGCTGGCCTGGATGCCGGGGCTGGTGGCGGTCGGGGTGGCGGTGGTGACGCATTTGATCGGCGCGCTGGCGCAGCGCTGGTTGTTCTTTGCCGAGGCTGAGCATGTGGTGGGCCTTTACTACGGGCAGCGGGTGGCGTGAGGCTGGGGCTGCGCTAGGTTGCGTGGCGGGAGGCTGCCTTTGTGTTCATTCTGACGCCTGAGACGATCTGGAACCCCCATGTGCTGGAGATGCGGCAGGTGCCGCGGCGTGTGTTCGGGCGGGTGATGATCTTTCCGAAGCGGGGGGCGCGTGTGGGCCTTTGGCTGCGGTTGATCTTCGAGATGGAGGTGCTGCGCTATCTGCTGGCGCTGGTGCCGTTTCTGGTGCTGGCGGTGATGTATCCGCGCTATGCGGGGGCGATTGCGCAGGCGCCGCTGCCGATGCTGGTGGTGATCTATTTCTTTGAGGCCAAGGTGTTGCGCCTGTCGCGGGACGGGGCGAAGGCGCTTGCTTCGGAGGCTGAGATGGAGCGGGGGCTGGACCTGTTGCGCGTGCGGGCGGTGGCGGTGTTGTCGAAAATTGCTGCCGGGCGGGGGCTGGTGGAGGGGCGGTTGCATCTTGTGGTGGAGCAGTCGGAGATCTGGCGGATGCCGCCCTTGACGCTGGTTTCGGTGCAGGCTGAGGCGGGGCCAAAATCGGGGCCGGAGGTGCTGCGCCTGTCGGTGGAGGAGATGGCCTTGCTGGCGGGGCTGTTTGATGAGGCCTTTGGCGAGCGGGATTTGCTGCGGATCAATCTGGCATCACGGGAATGTCTGCGGGATGTGGGGTTCGATGTGCGGGGTGTTTCGGCCCATGCGCGATTGGCGGCGCTGATCGGTTAGGCCGAAAGGTCGAGCAGGGTTCCCCATGCGGGTTGGGGGACGTTGCGGGCGTCGGGGACGGCCCAGATCACCGGGAAGCGCGGGGGTGGGGGCAGGGGTGCCTCGAGGTCCGTCAACATTATCAGGATGGAGGGGTTGAGTTGCGCCGCTGCCGCGAGGGCGGGGGTGAAATTGGTGCCGCCGCCGCGTGGGGGGGTGAGGGCGCGGAGTTGGCTGGCCCATGTGGCGGGGGCGAGGCGCTGGGGCGGGGCGGGGGTGTCGTCGAAGGGGATGAGGTGAAGTTCGGCGCGGGTGCGGCGGGCGATGCCGGTGACTTCGGCCATCAGGAGCGAGAGGGCGTCATCGGTGAGGGAAGAGGAGGTATCCAGCGCGATGACCACGCGGGGGGCGGGGCTTTGGCGGGCCATGGCGGGTTGAAAGGCGGGTTCTGGGCGGTTGTCGATCTGCGCCTGTGCCATGGTGGCGATCCAGGCCCGTGCCGGGCGGCGGTGGGTGGGCTGGGGTCGTTCCAGCGTGGCGCGGGTGAGGAGGCGGCGTAGGATCACCTCCCACGGCGTCCGTGGGGTGGGAATGTCGGCCAAGCGCAGGCCCGCCGCGCCGATGCCGCGACCAGCGAGGCGGCCCGCCTCGAGCGCGCGGGACAGGTGGCGGTGCCAATCGGTGGCAGTGGGGGTGTCAGGGGTATCGGTTGGGCCGGTGTCGGGTTTGAGGTCGGGGCCGTGGTTCTGGGCGCGGGCGTAGGATTGGGCGCGGTCGGAGGCGCCGCCTTTGCCAGAGCCATCGCGCAGGCGGTGATAGAGGCGATCCACGTCCCATTCGGCGAGGGCCTGTTGGGGGGAGGTCTGGGTGTCAAAAGCGGCGGAGAGGAGGCCCGTGAGGGTGAGCGCCGGGCGCGGGAGGGCGTAGCCTGCGGCGAGCAGGGTTTCGTTGACGATGGCATCGGCGGCGACCTGCCAGAGCGGGGCATCGAAGCGATCGCCCATACGGGCCTGCATGTCGGCAAGGCGGGGGGAGTGGCGCAGGGCCACATGCAGGATGTGATGGGCGGCGGTGCCGATCTGTTCGTGGCGGGGGAGGGTGTCGAATTCCGGGCCGTAGTGGATGGTTTGCCCCGTGGTTTCCGCCGCTGGGCCGTGGTCGCGGTCGCGGTGATCGCACCAGAGCGCGAGGGCGGCCATGGCGGGGTCTTGTTCATTCAGCGCGCGCAGGGCGGTGGTGGCGCGGGTGGAGTGGCGGGCGGTCATTCCAGGCCCTGGGCCTGCCGCTCGGCCCGGTAGTCGGCATAGGCGGGGGAGGTGCGGAAGGCATCGGTCAGGTTTTGCGACAGGGCTTTCTGGATCAACAGCTCAAAGCCGTGGGTGGTGAGTTCGGCGAGGGGCAGGCGGGCGAAGGGCGCATCGGGGCGCAGGCGGGCGAGGTGGCGGAGGTCGGCCATCACCTCGATCACCTTTGGCATCGTTTCGGCATTGGCCGCGCCGATCAGGCCGTAGGTGAGGGCGGTGAGGCCGGTCATGGTGGTGGGGTAGAGGTCGGGGCGTTTGGCCTTTGACGCATCGATCAGGTCTGCGATCTGGACGTTGGTGGCAAGCTCTTCGACCAGCAGCAGAAATTCGGCGGCGGCGGCGTCGCCGATGGTGCCTGTGATCATGGGATCGCGGAGGCGGCGGTCGGGGATGGCGTTCAGGATCTGGGATACCCGCGCCCAAGAGCGGGGGGTGCAGGCGATGGTGAGGCCGCGGCGGATGCTGTCTTCGGTCGTCTCCAACAGGTCGGGGCGGGTGCGGATGAAGGTGATGACGGCGGGGTGGAGGTTCTGCGGCACGGCGTAGCGGGTGAGCCAGTCGGTGGCGTCGGCCCGGATGTGGAGGTGGATCAGGCGGTCAGAGAGGGCGGTGCCCATGTCATAGGCGATGGCACCATCGTCGATCCCGTTGCCTGCGGCGATGATGAGGCAGGAGTCCGGCAGGCGGTGGCGGCCGACGCGGCGTTCCTGCAACAGGCCATAGACGGTGGGTTGCAGGGTGGGGGCGGCGGCGGTGAGTTCGTCGAGGAACAGGATGGAGGGGCGCGATGGATCATCTGGCAGGTCTTCGGGGCGATACCAGACGGTGCGCTGGGTGGCGTGGTCATAGAAGGGCAGGCCGCGCAGATCCTGCGGTTCGATGGTGGTCAGGCGCAGGTCGAAGAGTTGTGCGCTGGTTTCGGTGGCCAGTTGGGTGACGATCTCGGTCTTGCCGATGCCGGGGCGGCCGTGGAGCATCCATGAGGCGGTGAGGGTGCCTGCGGCCTGCGCCGCATGGGCGGCGCGGAGGATATCGAGCGCCTCGCCCGCGGAAACGGGGCTGGTGTTCACGGTCATGGGCGGTGCGGTCCTTTGGTGGTGTTCGCCATAGCCTAGGCTCTTGTGCGATTTCGGCAAGCTTCGGGCGGTTGTCCTTGGGGGAGGGCGGGCCTAAGACGGGGCGCGGGTGGCCGTGGCCACCTGGAATGATTGGAAGGCGGAAGATGGGTGAGATCGAGTTGGCGACGCTGGTGCCGGTGATTGTGGCGCTGATCGTGGCGGGGGCGGCGATCGGCTTGCTGGCGGGGCTGTTCGGGATTGGCGGCGGGGCGATTTCGGTGCCGGTGTTCTTTGAGCTGTTCCGAGTGCTGGATTACCCGGAGGCGGTGCAGATGCCGATGGCGGTGGGCACGTCGCTGGCGGTGATCATTCCCACATCGCTGAATTCCGCGCGGGGGCATTACCTGCGCGGGACGGTGGATATGGACCTGATACGGCTGTGGGCGGTGCCGGTGGTGATGGGGGTGCTGGCGGGATCAGCGATTGCGCGCTTTGCCGATCCGGTGGTGTTCCAACTGGTGTTCATCGCGGTGGCGGTGATCAACGCGGCCAAGCTGTTGCTGGGGGGCGCGGGGTGGCGGCTGGCTGAGGGTCTGCCGGGACGGGGTGTGTTGCGAGTTTATGGCGGGGTGATCGGGGTATTGTCCGCGCTTATGGGTATTGGCGGGGGCGCGATCACCAACCTACTGTTGACGCTGCACGGCTATGACATCCGCCGCGCGATTTCGACGGCCTCGGCGGTGGGGATCCTGATCGCGCTGCCGGGGGCGATTGGCTATGTGGCGGCGGGCTGGGGCAAGCCGGGGCTGCCTGCGGATGCGCTGGGCTATGTGAGCCTGCTGACATTCGCGCTGACGATTCCGACCACGCTTCTGACCACGCGGCTTGGGGTGCGGTTGGCGCATTCGCTGCCCAAGAAGGTGCTGGAGACGGCGTTCGGACTGTTTTTGTTGACGGTCTGCGCGCGGTTCGTTTGGGATATTCTGGCCTAAGGGTAGGGGGACGCGATGACACTTGCGGTGGTGACGGCCGGAACCTCGGCCATCGGGCGGCATCTGGTGGTGGCGCTGGCGGGGGCGGGGCATGATGTGGCGCTGACCCATCTGGGGAGTGCCGATATGGCCGCGCAGGTGGAGCGTGAGGTGGCGGCGCTGGGGCGGCGGTGCCTGAGCGTGGAGGCGGATGCGGGGGATGAGGCGGCGGTGAGAGCGTTTCACGCGCAGGCGGCGGACTGGGCGGGCTGCGCGCCATCGGTGCTGGTGAACAATGCGGGGATACAGACCTGGGCCGGATTGCTGGACTTGCGGGCAGATCAGTGGGACGCGGTGATGCGGACCAATCTGCGTGGGACGTTTCTGAACACGCAGGCGGCGGCGCGGTTGATGATTGCGGGCGGGGTGCGGGGATCGGTGATCAATCTGGGGTCGGGGTGCAACAAGGTGGCCTTCCCGAAACTGGTTGACTACACGGCGTCGAAAGGCGGGATCGAGCAGTTCACCAAGGCGGCGGCCTGCGAGTTGGGGCCGCATGGGATACGGGTGAACTGCGTGGCGCCGGGGGCGATTGCGACGGAGCGGACGGCGGCGGAGGCGGAGGATTATGCGGGGACGTGGAGCCCGATCACGCCGCTGCGGCGGGTGGGGACGCCCGCCGATATTGCCGGGCCGGTGCTGTTCTTCTGTTCCCCGGCGGCGGATTTCGTGACGGGGCAGACGCTGTGGGTGGATGGAGGCGTGTTTTCGCAGGCGCCATGGCCGTATCCGACCTAACTCGCTGCGTTTGCCGTTGGCGGTTTTTCACTGCCCAGATGGCGGGTGAGCAGGGCGCGCAGGGTGGCTGGTGAGATCGGTTTAACGACGTAATCCGACATGCCGGCATCCATACCGACGGCGCGTTCGGAGTCGCGGGCGTTGCCCGAAAGGCCGATGATGGGCACCGTGGATTTGGCCGTGGGCAAAGCGCGGATGCGGCGAGTGGCCTCTAACCCGTCCATGATGGGCATCTGGCTGTCAATCAGGATCAGGTCGAAATCCTGATCGAGCAGGGCCTGAAGCGCCTCGGCCCCGTTGGTGGCAGTGGCGGTGGTCAGGCCCTGATTGGCCAGCATCGCAACGGTCAGTTCCACGTTGAGCGGGTTGTCATCCACCACAAGCGCGCGGTGGCCAGCATAGGGCAAAGCCGCACGGGGCGGAGCGGGCGGTGTGGGCTGAATGAGGGCCGGGGACTTGATCATGGCGGCGAGGCGCGTGATCAGGAGATCGGGTTCTGCCGGTTTCAACACCAGATCGCGGAAGCCTTCGGCATGAGCGCGATCGACGATGTCCTGCCCACCCTTATGGGCCAGCAGCAGCAGGGGCGGGGTGGCCTTGCCGTGACGGTTTTGCAGAAGGCGGGCGGTGGCGAAGCCGTCGGTATCGGGCATGCGGCTGTCGATCAGGATGGCGTCGTATTGGTCGGTGAGGGTGTCGGGCGTCTGCGTGAGGCAGGTGACTGTGGCCCCTGCGGCACGCAGATGTGCCGTGATGGATTCGGCTGCGGCGGGGTGATCGTCGATCACCAGAAGCTTGCGCCGCGCAAGGGCCGGTTCGCGGGCGGCTTCGGGAAGCGGTTGCAGGGGCAGGTTCACCCAGAAGGTGCTGCCTTTGCCCGGTGTGCTTTGCACGCCCACCTCACCCTGCATGAGATCGGCAAGTTGGCGGCAGATGGCGAGGCCAAGACCGCTGCCGCCATAAAGGCGGGCGGTGGATTCTTCGGCCTGCGAGAAGCGTTCGAAGAGGCGGCCGATCTGTTCCGGCGACATGCCGATGCCGGTATCCGTGATGGCGAAGTGCAGACCGCCCTGCGGCAGGGCCGTGATGGACAGGGTGATGTCGCCTTGATGGGTGAATTTCAGGGCGTTGGTCATCAGGTTCATCAGGATCTGAGTGATCCGAAGCGGATCGCCGATGTATTGGCGGGGAAGGGCAGGATCGGTCTGGACGATGATTTCCAGCCCCTTGTCGGCGGCGGCGGCGGCAATCGTATCCAGCGCGGTTCTGATCACAGCGCTGAGGCGGAATTCGGTCTGTTCGATGTGCAGCTTGCCTGCTTCGACCTTGGACAGGTCGAGCACATCGTTGACGATCATCAGCAAATGGCGTCCGGAGGCCTGCACCTTGCGGACATAGTCGCGCTGATGGTCGGCGAGCGGGCTGCCCAACAGCAGTTCTGCAAAGCCCAGCACGGCGTTGATGGGGGAGCGGAGTTCGTGGCTGATATGGGCCAGGAATTCGGATTTCAGCTGCGCCGCCTGTTCCGCCATGTCGCGGGCGGCGGCAAGTTGGCGGCTGGCGAGATAGGTGTTGGAGATGTCGTCGATCACCAGAACCGCCCCGGCAGCGGGATTGCGCGGGTCGATGGCATTGGCGCGGATGGCGACCCAGAGGGTGCTGCCATCGCCACGCCGGATTTCGGTCGTCAGGCTGAAGATGCCACCACGGGCCATTTCGGCGCTGGCCTGTTCATGCATCTGTTCCCATTCCGCCGTGTCGAGGAAGATGGGCCCAAGCGGGGTGCCGATCAGTTGGTCCTGCGGGATGAGCAGGATCTGCGACAGGGAGGGGTTGCAGCTGCGGATCAGACCGTCGCGCAGGAGCGCAATGCCGCTGGCGGCGGTGGCAAGCAGGGTGCCCAGTTCTTCGTTCAGGCGCGAGAGTTCCTCGGTCCGCAGGGCGACCTGTGCCTCAAGCGTGCGTTGATGCGCGGCGAGGGCGGCTTCGGCGCGGCGTTTGACGGTGATGTCATTCCAGAGGGTGTAGATTTCCATCTGGTCGCCATCCGGGACGGCGGAGAGCAGAACCTCGACGAGGATCGGTGTGCCGTCGGCGCGCAGGTGTTCCCAGTCAAATTTCAGGCTGCCGTTGCGCAAGACGGCGCGGGTCAGGCGGGCGGCTTTCTCGACGGACAGCTCGCCATCCGGTTGGCGTTCGGGTGAGATGTGTTCGGGTGAGAGGCCGACGAAGCTGTGGCTTTCAGTATAGCCCAGCAGGGCGAGGGCGGCGGCGTTCGCCTCGGCGAAGCGGCCCTTGCGGATGACGGTGGTCGCTTGCGCGGAATGCTGGAAGGTGCGGCGGAAGCGTTCTTCGCTTTGGGCAAGGCGGGCAACAGCGCGGGCGGCTTCGGCACGGGCGACAATGCGGGTCGCGGCGCGGGCGATGAGCGTCTGCTCTTCCGCAAAGAGGGGATGGGCTGCGCCCTGAGCCAGACAGAGGGCCGCGATTTCGCCCTGATCCTGCCCGTCGATTTGGAGCGGCAAGGTGAAGGTTGGGCTCAGGCCGGGAGGAAAATCATCGTGCCGGGTGTCAAAAAGGCGGAGGCGAAAGCGGGCTTGCCCTTGGATGCCGACACCGGTTGCCAGCGCATCGGCCAGATCGGCAAGGATGTCGGGCAGGGGGCGGGTCATGTCTTCGGTTGCGAGCGAAACGCGATGCAGGCAGCCCTGTTCGCGCAGGCGGCGGCGCAGCGCATCGGCGATCTCGGCGCGGGCGGAAAGGGCGGTGTTGAGACGGCGGCGCATGACAACGGTGGTGGCGAGTGCCACGACGATGGCCAGAACAAGCCCGCCCAACAGCGAGGGGAGCCAATCGGCACCGATGCCGAAGAGCGTGAAATCGCCGCCGCCCAACCAGCGATCTTCGATTGCGCGGAGGCGTCCGTCGGGGATGCGGGCAAAGCCGTCTGCCACGGTGGCAAAGAGCGGCGTATTGCCGGCGGCCACGGCCCAATGGGCGGAGATTTCAAGGATCGGGGCACCGTGCATGTAGGAAGAGCTCAGCCCTGCGCGGGCAAAGAGCGCATCGCCCAGCGAGATCGGCAGACAAAAGACGGTAGGGCTGCCTTTGACCGCTGCGTCTGCCATGGCGGTGCCGGAGGCGAAGACGCTGATTTCGGCCCCGTTGGCCAGAAGTGTTGCGGCGCAGGGGCTGTCGACCCGAACGCCGACCGTCTGACCTGCAAGATCGGCAGATTCCATTTGATCGGCCGCAAGTGAGCCGCTTCTGGCCGGTTGGAAGAGCGCGTAGGACAGATCGAGATAGGACGGAGCGTAGTCGAGCCAGCCGGTGCGCTCTGGGGCCATCATGGCCATATCGACCACATCGACGGTGCCGATTTCAAGCTGCTGGCGCAGGTCTGACCAGTTGCCCTGCTGCAGGCGGACCGGGATGCCGGTCTGGGCTGACCATTCGGCCCAGAGATCCGCCCGAATGCCGGAGACGCCACCGTCACTATCCAGCCTGACATAGGGGGGGAGGGGGTCTGGAAAGACGACGGTCAGCGTCTTGTCATTCTGGGCAAAGACAGGTGTCGGCGGTGTTAGGAGCGCGCATGATAGGGTGATGACGGCTAGAAACGACGCTTTGAGACTGTGAACGGAATGCAGGGTCGTGCCGGCAATAGCAGGCGGAGCGCTGTCTTGCGGCGTCCTCTGCCGTCGTCCAATCATTCCGTGACCCCGGTCCCTGTTTGTTTGCTTGCCTGCGTCACATCTTGCGGCTGCATGATGTCGCAGGGGAGTAATTGTTAACTTGTAATAACAGTGTCGCCTGAAAAGGACATTACACCATTACAAACCAACTCAAGGTTGTGGCCTTTTTGCGTCGCGTGCGGGGAAAGACCGGGGAATCTGGTGCTTTTTTGGAAACCGATTGTTCACGGATGGGCTGAAGACACGTGGAACGGCGGTTTGCGGAAGCGTGGGGAGCGAACTGATGGTGCGCTTCAAAAAGATACATTTAAAAGTTGACTATATTGCAAATCATTCGCATTATCAAAATGTCGAGGGGATCACTTGCCAGTTCCCCAAGCGACAAGCCTGCCACCGTGACCCCGGGGCAGGCTTTTCTTGTTGTATCGGATCAGGCTGAGGCGCGGTTTGTTCGGCCCCGATGCCGCGCGGCGAGGCCGATCAGCGCAAGCGCCGAGGCGAGCAGGGGAAGGCTACCGCCCAAGGGGACGGGCGAAATTTCTTGCAGCAGGGCGACTGAGCTGAAGTCGGAGCGTTCGGCGGGCGGTTCCACAAAAACCGACAGGCCTGCGCTGATGCTGTCTGCATCAACCTGAACCGGGGTCAGGGCAAGATGGGGCGCAAAGAAGAGGGTGCAGGATGCCAGCGTTCCGCAGGCGATATTGCCACCCGATAGGGCGCCGAACTTATAGTAGATTACATCAAGCAACACCTTGATGCCTTGCGTGCTGGCTTCAGACAGGGCGAGGTCGAAGCTGACCGACCCCTTGGCGGCGTTAAAGCTGTAATTTGTGCTTGCGATCAGCTTGCCATTTACCCAAAGGGTCGACCGGGCGCCGGTATAGGCATCGGGCGTGAGGGATGGCGTGTAAGCGAGCGTGAAAGTTGTGCCGGCGCCGGGCGTTGTGCTGTCGGAGCTGCTGAGTGTGGCGTCTATCGTCGCGGCGTCGGCGGTTTCGACGAGGATCAGAAACAGCGCCAACGTGGCCATGAAAAACACAAGCACAAGCGCCGCGAAGGTCGCGATCAGTCGGTCCATCGGTCTGTCCCCTTATCGGTCTGGCAGCCTGTGGCGACCAGATCCTCCCCATTACAGACAGCGTGCGGAGACGGGGCCTTTACGGCAAGAAAAACCGTGTCGGTCAGAGGTTTAATGGGTGGCAGGGGGGGTGTTTCGACCAAAGGTTTATTAGCCCTTTCAGGGGGTTGATCGGGGGCAGAACCGGTTGGTTTGTCAAGATGTAGGATAAGGGCCGCAGGGGGCTGGCAGGTGTTGTGAGGCTGGGGAGGCGGGGCCGTGCTGGCCGCGCAGTCAGGGCTTTGGGCGGGATTTTGCGGATTCTACGCGGTGATGGCGTCAGCTGGCGGTATTTCCGGGCCACTGGGGCCACTGCTGCGGGGGTGAGTCGCGCGGAATCGTCCTGTCAGGCGGGTGCGCGGCCGGAGGCGCCGGTGCTGCGGATGACGGCGCGGGCGGCGGCGGCGAGGGGGGCTTCTGTTTCGCGCAGGATGTCGATCCGGTCGAACCGGTCGGGGTGGGCGGCGAGGGTGGCGCGCAGCGATTGGCCGAAGACCTGCCGCAGTTCCGTGCCGATGTTGAACTTGCAGATATGGGTGCGGGCGGCGAGGTCGGCGCGCTGGGCCGGAGGGACGCCGGAGCCACCATGGATGACAAGGGGGGTGTTGGTGAGGGATTGGATGGCTTCGAGGCGAGCGAGGTCTAGGCCCGCGCTGTGCTGCGTCTGAAGGTGGACATTGCCGATGGAGATGGCCATGGCGTCGATCCCGGTTTCCATGGCGAAGCGGGCGGCTTGATCGGGGTCGGTGCCTTCGGACGCCTCGCCTGCGGCATAGCCCACGAAGCCGATTTCGCCTTCGCAGGACATGCCTGCGGCATGGGCGAGGGCAGCGACGGCGGCGGTTTGGGCGATGTTTTCGTCGAGCGGCAGGCGGGAGCCATCGAACATGACGGAGGTGAAGCCCGCGTCGAGCGCTGCCTTGCATTCGTCGATGCTATGGGCGTGGTCGAGATGGGCGACGATGGGGATATCGACGCTGGCGGCGAGGTGGCGGAACATGGCGGCCAGCACGGGGATGGGGGTATGGGCGCGGCAGCCGGGGCCGGCTTGCAGGATCAGGGGGGCCTGTTCGGCCTGGGCGGCGAGGGTGAAGGCGCGCATGTCTTCCCAGCCGAGGCAGACGAGGCCGGGGACAGCGTAGCCCTTTTGGAGCGCGGGTTGGAGGACCTGGGCGAGGGTAGCGAGCGTCATTTGAACTTGGCCACCATGTCCATGATGCCGGGGATGGTGTGCAGTTGCGCGGCGTGGGTGGGTTGGAAGTATTGCTTCAGGCTGCGCTGGCTTTGGCCGCCAAGGATGGTGAAGTAATACATCTCATACCCCGGCAGGACGCAGCAGGGGTGATAGCCCTTGTCGATCAGCACCGTGGAGCGGTTCATGATGTGAGAGGCGTCGCCGGGTTCGTTATCGACGCGTTGGAGCATTTGCAGGCCGGAGCCGGTGTCGGGGCGGAAGCGGAAGTTGTAGCATTCGTCGTGGCGGGTTTCGATCAGCTCACCCGTGGCGGGATCGCGGCGGTCGGTGTCGTGCTTGTGGCTGGGAAAGCCGGACCAGCCGCCTTGGCCGACGGTGTAGAGTTCCGAGACAAGCAGGCGACCGACGCGGTCGTGATAGGCGGCGCCAAGGATGTGCTTGATCTTGCGGTGGGTTTTCGTGTCGTCCGAGCCGTATTGCACCTTGTCGATGTCCTTGGCGCGGACGGCGAAGGGGCGGAGGGTTTCCGCAAACTTCGCCCCGGCGATGAAGGTTTCCGTGTCGGTGCGGGCGGTGATGCGGGTGGCGGCATCGGTGGGGATGTAGACGCCTTCGGGTTCGCCATCCCAGACATCCACGCCGCGATGGCCGATGTCGGCATAGGTTTCGCCTGCGGTTTCCACGGTGACAGTGCCAGTGGCGGGGACGATGCAGGTCTCGTATCCTGGGGTGCGGTACTCGAAGGTTTCGCCCGCCTTGAGCCGGATGATGTTGAAATAAACCAGCGGGACCAGCGCATCTTCGCGGTCCACGATGGGGCGGTTCTGGTTGTCATGCGGGGCGATGTGCATGGGGATCCTTTCAGCCTTTTGTCGGGCCGGGATGGGTTGTGAGGAAATTGTCAAGCTCGGCCGTTGTGGGCATGGCCGGGGCGCAGCCGACGCGGGCCACGACCATGGCGGCGGCGGCGGAGCCACGCAGGACGGAGTGGTGAAGGGTCTCGCCTGCGGCGAGGGCGGCGGTGAAGGCGGCGAGGAAGCTGTCGCCCGCGCCGGTGGGCTTGAGCGCGGCAGTGGGGTAGATGCCGGTGGCAATCTCGCCATCGGGGGAAAGGGTGATCGCGCCCTTTTCGCCCATCTTGTAGATGACGATCTGTGCGCCTTGGCCGATCAGGCTGCGGGCTTTGGCAAGGCCTTGGGCGGGGTCGCCTGCCATGAAGCCGAATTCCACGTCATTGCCGATGATGATGTCGCAGAGGGCGGCGGCGCGGGAATAAACCTCGGAGGCTTCCTGCGCGGAGGGCCAGGAATAGGGGCGGTAGTCCACGTCGAAGATCAGGGGCAGTTGTGCGGCGCGGGCGAGGGAGAAGGCGCGGAAGGCGGCGCTGCGGGAGGGTTCGGCGGCAAGCACGGTGCCGGTGGTGATGAGGGCGGAGAAGGCGGCGTAATCGACGGGGTCGACATCGGCATCCGTCATCGCGAAATCGGCGGCATTGTTGCGGTAGATGACCGATTGGCAGTTTTCCAGCCTCGTTTCTACGACGGCAAGGGAGTTGCGCGCTTCGCCCGCGACGGCGCGGACATGGGTGTGATCGACGCCGTAGCGGGTGAGTTCGGCACGTGCGAAGCGGCCCACGGCATCATCCGAGACGCAGGTGAGCAGGGCAGCTTGGCAGCCCTGTTTGACCAGACCCACGGCGATATTGGCCGAGGAGCCGCCAAGGGCGGCGGTGAAGCGGGTGGCATCTTCGATCGGGGTGCCGGGGGGATCGGCGTAGAGGTCCATTCCGGCGCGGCCGATGACAAGAAAGTTTTTGCCCGCAAGGCGCGTGAGGGCGGCCATCAGAGGCCCGGCCTTTGGGCGGCGCGGCCTTGTTCCACCTCGGCGTGCTTGTCGCGGACGGATTGGGTGGGGGATGTTTCTGGGGTGCCGATTTCCCACCACGCGTGGCCTTGGGTTGTCCAGCCTTCATGGGGGTCCACCTGCATCACGATGACGGTCGTTTTCGGGGCGGCTTTGGCGCGTTTGAAGGCTTCGGCCAGTTCGGTAGGGTTGGCGACGGTTTCCGTCAGCGCGCCCATGGCGCGGGCGTGGGCTTCGAAGTCGACGAGGAAGGGGTCGGGGACAGTGGGGCAATCGGCGATGAGGTTGTTGAAGCTATCCTGGCCGGTGTTGTTTTGCAGCTTGTTGATGACGGCGAAACCGCCGTTGTCGAGGAGGAGGATGATCAGCTTTTTTCCTGTGAGAACAGAGGAATAGATGTCGGAGTTCATCAAGAGATAGCTGCCGTCTCCGACGAAGACGATGGTGTCGCGGTCGGGTTCCGACTCCATCTGCGCGATGCGGGCGCCCCACCCGCCGGCGATTTCATAGCCCATGCAGGAGAAGCCGAATTCGACGTCGACCGTGCCGATGCCGAGGGTGCGCCAGTTGGCGGTGACCTCGGCCGGCAGGCCGCCTGCGGCGGTGACGATCCGGTCTTGCGGGTGGCAGAGGGCGTTCACCACGCCGATGGCCTGGGCATAGGAATTGGGGCGGTTGCCGGGGGTGGTGTTGCTGGCGACATAGGCATCCCAGGTGCGGCGTTCGGATTGGGCCTTTGCGACCCAGTCGGCGGGGGCGCGGTGGGTGGCGAGGGTTTGGGTCAGGGCGTCTAGCCCCAGTTTGGCATCGCCCACGACGGGGAGGGAGAGGTGCTTGGCGGCATCATGCCGGCCTGCGTTCAGGCCGATGAGGCGGGCGTCGGGGGCGAAAACGGTCCAAGAGCCGGTGGTGAAATCCTGCAGGCGGGTGCCGATGGCGAGGACCACATCGGCGGCCCCTGCGATGGTGTTGGCGCTGTCTGACCCGGTGACGCCAAGGGGGCCGATGTTGAGGGGGTGGGTGGCGAGGAGGTTGGCGCGGCCTGCGATGGTTTCGACGACGGGGATATCATGCGCCTTGGCGAAGGCTGTCAGCTCGGCCACTGCGCCGGAATATTGCACGCCGCCGCCTGCTACGATGACGGGGCGTTTGGCCGCGCGCAGGAGGGCGGCGGCATCGGCGATCTCGGCCATGTCGGGCGATTGGCGGCGGATGCGGTGGACTCGGCGGGTGAAGAAGGCGGTGGGGTAGTCATAGGCCCAGCCCTGCAGATCCTGCGGCAGGCCGAGGAAGGCGGGGCCGCAATCGGCGGGGTCCAGCATCGTGGCGAGGGCTGCGGGCAGGGATTGCAGGATCTGCGCGGGGTGGGTGATGCGGTCCCAGTAGCGAGAAACGGCCTTGAACGCGTCATTCACGCCCAGTGTCGGGTTGTTGAAATGCTCCAGCTGTTGCAGCACTGGATCGGGCAGGCGGGTGAGGAAGGTATCGCCGCAGAGCATCAGCATCGGAAGGCGGTTGGCATGGGCCAGAGCGGCGGCGGTGAGCAGGTTGGCGGTGCCGGGGCCTGCGCTGGCGGTGCAGAACATGAAGCGGCGGCGCAGGTGGTACTTGGCATAGGCCGCAGCGGCGAAGCCCATGCTTTGTTCGTTTTGCCCGCGATAGAGGGGCAGGTCGTCGCGGACGGGATAGAGTGCCTCGCCCAGGCAGGGGACGTTGCCATGGCCGAAGATGCCGAACCCGCCCCCGCAGATGCGGGTTTCGACGCCATCAATTTCGATGAACTGGTTCATCAGAAAGCGGACGATGGCCTGGGCGACGGTCAGCCGGATGTGGCCTTCGGATGCGGTCATGGTCGTTTCCCCCCGGGTGCAGGCCGCGAAACGGGGCTTGCGTGTTCTGGAGGGGGAGGATACATCTTTTGCAACCGGTTGCAATATCGGATGCAACGGGCGCTGTGAGCGGGGAGGCTTGCCGTGAAAGAGATCGGGATCGGGCTGATTGGCGGCGGCTATATGGGCAAGGCCCATGCGGTGGCCTATGCGGCGGTTGGGGCGGTTTTTGACACGGATCTGCGTCCCCGGCTGGAGGTGATCGCGGCATCGAGCGCGGAGTCGGCGGCGCGCTATGCGCTGGCCTATGGCTTTGCCCGCGCGGCGGCAAGCTGGCGGGATGTGGTGAACGATCCGAAGGTGGGGGCTGTGGTGATCGCCTCGCCGCAATCCACGCATCGGGCGATTGCCGAGGCGGCCTTTGCGGCGGGAAAGCCGGTGTTTTGCGAAAAGCCGCTGGGGGCATCGCTGGAGGATGCCCGCGCGATGGTGGCGGCGGCGGAGGCGTCGGGGCTGCCCAACATGATCGGGTTCAACTATGTGCGGACGCCCGCCACGCAGTTCGTGAAGCAGTTGCTGGAGGACGGCGTGATTGGCCGGGTGACGTGGTTTCGCGGCGAGCATACCGAGGATTTTCTGGCCGACCCGGCGCTGCCTGCGACGTGGCGGACGACAGGGCGGGCCAACGGCACGATGGGCGATCTGGCGCCGCATCCGATCAACTGCCTTCTGGCGCTGATGGGGCCGGTGGAGGCGCTGTCGGCGCGGATCGAGACGGTGCATGGCACGCGTCCGGGGCTGACAGGGCCGGTGGTGGTGGACAATGACGATCAGGCGCAGATGATGCTGCGCTTTGCCAGTGGTGTGATGGGCCATCTGTTTGTCAGCCGCGTGGCGACGGGGCGGAAGATGGGCTATGCCTATGAAATCCATGGGACAAAGGGCGCGATCCGCTTTGATCAGGAAGATCAGAACGCGGTCTGGCTGTATCGGGCCGAGGGGCCGGAGGCCACGCGGGGGTTCACGCGGATTCTGACGGGGCCGTATCATCCCAACTATCTGGCCTTCTGTCAGGGCCCCGGCCATGGCACGGGCTATCAGGACCAGATCATCATCGAGGCGCGGGATTTTCTGGAGGCGGTGGCGACGGGCCGCCCGGTCTGGCCCACGTTCCGCGATGGGCTGGCGGTATCGACGATCATCGACACGGCTTTCAAGGCATCACAGGACGGCCAATGGCACGCCGTTCCGCAGGCATGAGGACACTATGACAATTCGTATCGGCAATGCGCCCTGTTCCTGGGGTGTGGAATTTGCGGGCGACCCGCGCAATCCGGAGTGGCGGCAGGTGCTGAAGGACTGCCGCGATGCGGGCTATCGCGGGATCGAGCTTGGTCCCATCGGGTTCATGCCGGAAGACCCGGATGTGCTGGGCGAGGCGCTGGAGGAATATGGTCAGGAGTTGATTGGCGGGGTGGTGTTCCGCCCGTTCCATGACCCGGCGAAATGGGATGAGGTGCTGGATGCGGCGCAGCGGACCTGCCGCGCGCTGGTGGCGCATGGGGCGCGGCATCTGGTGCTGATCGATTCCATCTCACCGCGCCGCGCGCCGACGGCGGGGCGGGCGGATGCGGCCGAGCAGATGGACGGGGCCGAATGGGCCGCTTTTCGTGACCGGATCGCCACCGTGGCGCGGATGGGGGCCGAGGACTATGGGCTGACGGTGGGTATTCATGCCCATGCGGCGGGGTTCATTGACTTTGAGCCGGAACTGGAGCGGTTGCTGGATGAGGTGGACGAGGCGGTGTTGAAAATCTGTTTCGACACCGGGCATCATTCCTATGCCGGGTTTGATCCCGTGGCCTTCATGCGGCGGCATATCGGGCGGATTTCCTATATGCATTTCAAGGATATAGACCCTGTTGTTAAGGCAGATGCGATCGCCAAGAGCACGGGGTTTTATGACGCTTGCGGGCAGGGGATTTTCTGCAATCTGGGCAAGGGGGATGTGGATTTCCCCGCTGTGCGGCAGATCCTGCTGGATGCGGGGTTTGAGGGGTGGTGCACGGTGGAGCAGGATTGCGATCCGACGCTGGATGTGCGCCCTGTGGATGACGCGCGGAAGAACCGCGAATACCTTTCTTCCATCGGGTTTTGAGGGGCAGATATCATGGCGAAACTGAATTGGGGCATGATCGGCGGCGGTGAAGGCAGCCAGATCGGCCCGGCGCATCGGTTGGGTGCGCTGGCGGATGGGCATTTCGCCTTTGCGGCTGGGGCGCTGGATCACCGGGCGGATGCGGGGCGCGACTATGCGCAGCGGTTGGGGATTGCCGCCGACCGCGCCTATGGCGACTGGCAGGAGATGCTGGCGGGCGAGCGGGGGCGGGCGGACCGGGTGGATCTGGTCACGGTCGCGACGCCGAACTCCACTCATTTCGAGATCACCAAGGCGTTTCTTGAGGCCGGGTTCAACGTGCTGTGCGAAAAGCCGATGACGATGACGGTGGAAGAGGGCGAAGAGATTGTCCGGGTGGCGGCGAAGGCCGGGAAAATCTGTGCGGTGAATTACTGCTATTCCGCCTATCCGATGGTGCGGCAGGCGCGCGCGATGGTGCGGGCGGGGGATATTGGCAAGGTTCGGCTGGTGGTGACGAATTTCAGCCATGGCCATCATGGCGATGCGACGGATGCCGACAATCCGCGCGTGCGCTGGCGCTATGATCCGGCGATGGCGGGGGTGTCGGGGCAGTTTGCCGATTGCGGCATCCATGCGTTGCATATGGCGAGCTTTATCTGCGATGATGAGGTGGAAAAGCTGTCGGCGGATTTCGCATCCACCATTGCCAGCCGCGTGCTGGAGGATGATGCGATGGTTAATTTCCGCATGTCGAAAGGCACGGTGGGGCGGCTTTGGACATCGTCGGTGGCGATCGGGCGGCAGCATGGGTTCGACATTCAGGTGTTCGGAGAAACTGGCGGGTTCCGCTGGGCATCGGAACAGCCCAACCAGTTGATCTATACCCCCGTGGGTGGGCGGACGCAGATCATGGAGAAGGGCGAGGGGGGCCTCTATGAGGATGCCAAGCGCCTGAGCCGGGTGGCGATTGCTCATCCCGAAGGCTTTCCGCTGGCGGTGGCCAATATCTATTGCGATTTGGCCGATGCGATCCGGGGGCAGGTGCGCGATGGGTTGCCGCTGGCAGCCAGTGGCGTGCGGTCGATGGCGGCGGTGCATACCGCAGTGGCCTCGGCCAAGGCCGGGGGCCAGTGGATGGATGCGCGCCCGCCTATGTTCCGTTAACGTAGCGACCGGCGGTCGATTACCGCGCAGGGAAACAGGCGCACCTCGGGCGGGCGTTCGGGGTGTTCGATGGTGGTGACCACCAGTTCGATGGCAGCGTCGATGATTTCCGCCACAGGCTGGCGGATGGTGGTCAGCCCGATATTCTGCCAGCGCGACATTTCCATGTCGTTCAACCCGATCAGGCCGATGTCATCGGGGACTTTGAGCCCCGCCTCTTTGATCGCGCTCATGGCGCCGACGGCGAGCAGATCATCGCCGCAGAAATAGGCCTGAGCGGGGGATTGGGTGAGCAGGCGCTGCATCTCGGCGCGGCCGGCATCGAAGGTGTAGTCGGTGGCATAGCTGGTGGTGACGCTGATCGCGGGATGCTGGTCGAGAGCGGCGAGGAAGCCTGCGGCGCGGTCCTGGGTGGAGGTGGCGGCCTGTGGGCCGCCGAGGAAGGCGACGCGGGTGTAGTTTCGCTGGATCAGCGCATCGGCAGCCATGCGGCCACAGGCGATGTTGTCGATGCCAACGACATGCACTTCCGGGGCAGGCGCGTGACGACCAAAGGCATGCACGACCGGGATTCCGGCATGCCGGAAGGCGGCGGCAAAGCTGGGGGGGAGGGTGGACGAGGCGACGATCACCCCATCGACCGAGTATTGCCGCAGCATCCGGACCGAGGCGGCGGGGTCAGTGGCGCCGCTGAGATTGACCAACAAAGGGCGCAGGCCGCGATCCTGCAGTCCGCTGGTGAACAGATCGAACACCTCAAGGATCAGGGGGTTGTGGAAGTTGTTGGCGATCAGGCCGATCAGCTTGGTCCGGCCCGTGGTCAGGCTGGAGGCAAGTGCATTGGGGGCATAGCCCAGGTCTTCGGCGGCCTGTTCTACCTTGGCGCGGGTGCGGGCCGAGACGGAGGCCCCGTCGGTGAAAGTACGCGATACAGCCGAGCGCGAGACCCCTGCGCGTTCCGCCACATCCTTGAGTGTAACCGCCATGACCCGCCCGTGCTGCACCTTTGTCGGCAAAGTATACAGATGCGCGGGCGGGAAAGAACCGCAAGAGTGCGGATGGATGGCAATCATGGCATGGTTGCCCTGTGCAGGCGGATGCGGCCGGATTGGCCGATCAGGCGGCGGTCATGCCGCCATCGACTGTGTAGGCCCCGCCATTGACGTAGGCAGCATCGTCTGACGCGAGAAAGGCCACGAGCCCGGCAACTTCGGCTGGGGTGCCGTAGCGCTTCATGGGGATGGTGGCGGCGAAGCCGTCATGTACCTTGGCCGCTGCGCCGGGGCTTGCCCCCTCTTCGATCGAGGCCATCATGCGGCTTTCGATGGGTCCGGGATTGATGCAGTTCACCCGGATCCCTTTGCCGCCCCATTCCACCGCCGCGGCGCGGGTCAGGCCGAGGACGGCATGTTTGCTGGCCACATAGGCGCAGAGGCCGGGCGATCCGGTGAGGCCGGCCACGCTGGAGGAGTTGATGATGCTGCCATGGCCAGCGCGGGCCATGACGGGGATAACGAGTTTCAGGCCAAGGAAGATGCCGATGACGTTGACCTCCATCACATGGCGGAAGCCATCGGTGGGGAAGTCGGGGATCGGGGCGACGGGGCCTTCAATGCCAGCGTTGTTGAAGAAGATGTCGATGGTTCCGAAGGACTTGACCGTGGCTGCGACGAGTGCGGCGAAGGCGCTCTCATCCGTCACGTCGGCCCGTTGCACCAGCAGTTTGCTGGTGTCGGGGATGGCGGTGTGGAGCGGGCCGAAATCGGCCTCCGCGACATCGGTGGCGGCGATGATTGCGCCGCGGCTGGCGAGGAGGGTGGCGGTGGCAAGGCCGATGGCCCCGGCGGCGCCGGTGATCAGGGCGACTTTGCCGGACAGGGAATGGGTCACGGGATATCCTTGTAAACTGCGGCCGGTTGCCGGATGGCAGGGGCCGATGTCGCCCATCCGGTGCAGTGAAAAGAGGGGATATGCTGCACCGGATGGGACGGGTCTTGCTTGCCGGCAGCCGAGTCAGGGAACAACGTCGCGCGGGCAAGTTGATTTGGAGGATGACAGGCTAAACGGTGTCGGATGCTGCTGTAGGTTGGTTTGGTGTCGTTTGTTGACGGTTGTTTTCGCCCTGCAGGCCGGTTGCGGCGGGGGTGAGCACCGCCCTGATCTGCGTTCCGGCCTGTCCGTCGATGATGGTGCGGGCGTCCTTGAGGCTGCCGATGCCGGCCATGGTGCCGCCAGAGCGCACAAAATCGCAGGCGGCGGTGATCTTTGGCCCCATCGAGCCGGATTCGAACTGCAGGTCATCCAGCATGTCCGGGGTGATGGCGGTGATGGCGGATTGATCTGGAGTGCCCCAATCGCGGAAGACCGCCGTGACATCGGTGAGCATCAGGAGGATGTCGGCGTTGAGGGTGCGGGCCAGAAGGGCGGCGGTGCGATCCTTGTCGATCACAGCCTCGATGCCTTCCATCTTGCCATCGGTGCCTTTGACGACGGGAATGCCGCCGCCCCCGGCGCAGATTACGCAGACGCCCGCTTCGACAAGAAGGCGGATCGGGGCGATGTTCAGGATGGACAGGGGCAAGGGCGAGGGGACGACACGGCGCAGGCCGCCGGTGGATTCGGACACCATCGACCACAGATGGGCGGCGCGCAATTCTTGCGCCTCGTCCGCGGTATAGACCGGGCCTATGGGTTTGGTCGGTTGGTCAAAGGCTGGGTCATTGGGGTTCACCTCGACGCGGGTCAGAAGGGTGGCGCAATCGGTGCCGGGGGGGAGGGCGTTCATCAGCTCTTGTTCGATCAGGTAGCCGATCATGCCTTCGGTTTCGGCCCCGAGGATATCGAGCGGCCACGGGTTTTCGGGGGAAAAACTGGCGGCCTGCAGGGCCATCAGCCCGACCTGTGGGCCGTTGCCATGGGCCACGATGATCTGATGGTCGCGGGCGAGGTCTGCCAGAGCGGCGGCGGCGCTGCGTACATTGGTGTGTTGGGCGGCGGCTGTCATTGGTTCGCCCCGTTTCAGGAGGGCATTGCCGCCGAGTGCTATGACGATGCGCATGTCAGGCCCAGATCGTTGCGACGAGGACGGCCTTGATCGAATGGAGGCGGTTCTCGGCCTGATCGAAGACTTTGGAGGCGGGGGATTCGAAAACCTCATCCGTGACTTCCATGCAGTCGATGCCGTAGGTCTGAAAGACCTTTTCGCCGGTCGAGGTGTCGCGGTTGTGGAAGGCCGGAAGGCAGTGCAGGAATTTGGTGTGGGGGTTGCCGGTCAGGTCCATCACCCCTTGCGTGACGCTGTAGGGCGAGAGGAGGGCGATGCGGTCGGCCCAGACGGTTTCGGGTTCGCCCATCGAGACCCAGACATCGGTGTAGACGAAATCGCATCCGTCGACCCCTTCGGCGAGGTTTTCGGTCTGAGTGATCCGTGCGCCGCTGATCGCTGCGAGGGTACGGCAGTGTTCGAGCAATGCGGCATCGGGCCAGAGCGATTGCGGGCCGCAGAGGCGGATATCCATGCCGATCAGGGCCGCGCCCACCATCAGGGAGGACCCCATGTTCCCGCCGGTATCGCCCACGAAGCAGAAGGAGATGTCGGAGAGATGTTTGTGCGAATATTCCCGCATCGTCATCAGATCGGCGAGAACCTGCGTCGGGTGGAATTCATCCGTCAGCCCGTTATAGACCGGCACGCCTGCGAATTCGGCCAGTACTTCGGCATCGGACTGGGCAAAGCCCCGGTATTCGATGGCGTCATAGAAGCGGCCCAGCACGCGGGCGGTGTCCTTCATGGTTTCCTTGGTGCCGATATGGCTGCCTGTGGGGCCGAGATAGGTGACATGTGCGCCTTGATCGAAAGCGGCGACTTCAAAGGCGCTTCGGGTTCGTGTGCTGTCTTTTTCAAAGATCAGGGCGATTGTCTTGCCCTTGAGCAGAGGGCGTTCGGTTCCGTTCGCCTTGGCCACCTTGAGGCTGGCGCCGAGGCGCAGGAGGAAGCGGAGTTCGTCGCCCGTGAAATCCATCAGCTTCAGAAAGCTGCGACCGTGAAGGTTTTGGGGCATGGGGTACCTTTATACAAATTGAGCGGCCGGAGCGGGCGGCGAAGTGTGTGCGGGATGCGGCGAACTAATCGAGGGAGTCGCGGATCAGGGGGCAGGTCATGCAATGTGACCCGCCGCGACCCCGGCCAAGTTCGGCGCCGGAGATGGTGATGACCTCGACCCCGGCCTTGCGGAGCAGGGTGTTGGAATGGGTGTTGCGTTCATAGCCCACGACGACGCCAGGGCTGATGCAGAGCAGGTTGTTTGCGTCATCCCATTGTTCGCGCTGGGATTCGTAGCTGTCGCCGCCGGTGGGAACGGTGCGCAGGGACTTGAGTCCCAATGACGCAGCAACCACTTGCAGAAACGGGGTTGTTTCGGCGGTGACCCGCAGGCCGCCCTTGCCATCGGGGCGGATGGAGTAGGTCTGGATCGCGTCTGTCACCTCGGCGAAGACGGTGGCGAGATCGCGGTCACAGAAGGTAAAGACCGTGTCGAGATGCATGGAGGATCTTGCACGGGGAAACTGGCAGGCGATGACCCTTTCGGCGCTGTCGGCGGCAAAAAGGCTGCGGGCGAGTTGACCCACCGCCTGTGGCGTGGTGCGTTCGCCCATGCCGACGAGGACGATCTTGTTGCCGATGGGCATGACATCGCCGCCTTCCAGCGTGGCGAGGCCGTGATCGACCAGTGGGTCACCGAACCAGATGGGGAAGTCGGCATCGGCGAAATCGGGGTGAAAGCGGTAGATGGCAGCGAGGTTCAAAGTCTCAAGCCGTCGGGCGGGCCAGAACATCGGGTTGAGCGTGACGCCGCCATAGACCCAACAGGAGGAATCGCGGGTGAAGATCGTGTTCGGCATTGGAGGCAGCAGGAAATCATCGTCACGCAGCATTGGGGCGACGACGCCACCGGCGGGAATGGGAAGCTCGGCCCGGCTCATGCCGCCGATCAGGATATGGGTCAGGGCGTTTGCGGGCATTTCCATCAGGCAGGCATGAAGATCGGCCGAGAGGCCGACTCCAACGGAATTGTCGGTGATCCGGGCGTCGAGCAGCCAGCGGCGGGCTTGCGGGAGGGCGAGCACCTCTTCCAGCATTTCGCGCAGCAGGACCACGGCAACGCCGCGTTCGCGCAGGACATCGACAAAGGCCATATGGTCGATGCGGGCCTGTTTGACCCAGAGCACATCGTCAAACAGCAGGCTGGCCGCATTTGCGGGCGTGAGCCGGGCCATTTCCGAGCCGGGGCGGTGGACGAGGACACGGCGCAGGGTGCCCGCTTCGGAATGGACGCCATAGGTGAGGGTCATGCGGGTGTTCCCAATGTGACGGCAAGGGCGAGGGCAGCCATGATGATGGCGGTCAGCGCCAACAGGAGTGGCCAGACGAAGCGCAGCCAGCGTTCATAGGGCACACGCCCGATGGCGAGACCGCCCATGACGACGGCAGAGGTGGGGGTGATCAGGTTGACCATGCCACTGGCCGTGGCGAAGGCGGTGACGACAAGTTCGCGTTTGACGCCTGCGAAATCGGCGACAGGGGCGAGGATGGGCATGGACAGGACGGCAAGGCCCGAGGTGGAGGGGACGAAGAAGGACAGGCCGATCTCGATCCAATAGACCACAAGGATGAAGGTCGTCTGCGACAGGCCTGCGACAGAGACTTCGGCGGCGTGCAGGATGGTGTCGGTGATGTGGCCTGCATCCATCACGACGACGATGCCGCGCGCCAGACCGATGATGAGTGCAACGCCCAGCAGATCACGCGCGCCGTTCACGAAGGCTTCGACCAACTTGCCTTCGCCCAATCGTGCGACAAGGCCGATGACGATGGCGGCGGCGAGGAACAGGCCGCTCATCTCGGCCATCCACCATCCGCCGATGGAGACGCCCCAGATCATGACGGCGAAGGTAAGGGCGAAGAGGATCAGGACGATCTTGTGCAAGCCGGTGAAGGCGGCGGCCTGGGCTGGTGTTTCCGTAAGGAAATGCGCCTCGTTCGCGGCCTTCTTGTCGGCGACCAGCGATTTTGACGGATCGGCCCGAACACGGGCGGCGTAGCGCATGACAAAGGCCACGGTGACGGCCCAGCACAGGGCAAGGATGATCAGGCGCAGGGGAAGGCCGTCGGCAAAGGTCACGCCTGCAGCATCCGAGGCGATGACGGTGGAGAAGGCGTTGATGGTGGAACCCAGCACGCCGATTCCAGCGCCAAGAAGGATAACCGCCACCGCCGTCAGCGCGTCGAACCCCGCCGCGATCATCACCGGGATCAGCAGCATGTAGAAGGCGAGCGTTTCCTCGGCCATGCCGTAGGTCGTACCGCCCAGTGCGAACAGCGCCATAAGAAAGGGGATCATCCAGCTTTCGCGACCCTTGAGGCGCAGCATGGCGCGGGCGATGCCCGCGTCGATGGCCCCCGTGGCGGTGACCACGCCGATGAAGCCGCCGATGATCAGCACGAACAGCGACACATCGATGGCGTTGGCGGTGTATTCCACGGGATCGTAGAAACCGGCGATGGGCGCGAGGATGATGTCGACGATGCCTTGGGGATCGGCCTCAGTCGCAGCGTAGCTGCCGGCGATGGGAACGTCCTTGCCCAAAGCTTCGGAGGGGGTGCGCTGATACTGACCTGCGGGGATGATCCATGTCAGCGCGGCGACAAGGATGATCAAGGCGAACAGGATGGTGAAGGCGGACGGGAAGCGCCGTCCCGGTTTCTCGATCCCCGAATTTTCAATCTCTGACACGCGGGGCTCCTGCTGCCGTTGCAGGATCAGACTATCGGTTCTTGTGGTGAGACGGCTTGACGCAGGTTAGGCGGGGCTGTTGCTGACGCAGATCAAGGCGTTACGCCAAGTGGCGTGCAACGTGAGGTTGGCCCGATGAAGCCGACCCGCGCCAACCAATCCGGACAAGGCGAAGGGGCGGGATTGCAAGCCCATCTGAGGCTGTTGGCGTGCGGCTGATGCCGGAACCGGTGCGCAGAACGGAGCGGGTAGAATGGACATGAGCCTTGTCGGGATTGCCGGATGGATCGGTGCTGGGCTTCTGGGGCTGATCGTCGTTTATTGCGGGCTGCTGGCGTTTGGCGCGATGCTTTGGTCGCGTAGCATGGTCACCTTGGTCACCAGATTGCAGGCCGGACGCGAGCCTCGTTTGCGCAAGCACTATGATGCGGGGGATTTGGCGGGGCTGCCTGCGCCCGTGCAGCGGTATTTCCGCGCGGTTCTGACCGATGGACAGCGCATCGTGACCGGGGTGAGGTTGGCGCAAAGCGGCGATTTCAACCTTGGGACGGTTGCGGATCGCTGGGCATCCTTTACCGCCACGCAGCATTTTGCGACGCGGGCGCCTGGATTTGTGTGGGATGCGCGGATTGCGATGTTTCCGGGGGTGCCGGTGCGCGTGGTGGATGCCTTTGTCGGGGGGGAAGGGTTGCTGCGCCCGACCATTCTTGGGCTGTGGTCGCTGGGCACTTTGCAGGGCAGGGGCGAAATCGCGCGGGGGGAGTTGCTGCGCTATCTGGCCGAAAGCGTTTGGTTTCCCACCGCGCTTTTGCCCAGTGAGGGTGTGGAGTGGGAGCCGGTTGATGACCGCGCGGCCATAGCGACGCTGAGGGCTGGGCCGGTTGGCGTGACGATGGTGTTCAGGTTTGATGAAGACGGGCTTGTCCAGAGCGTTTTCGTCAGCGAACGGGCGACGAAGGTTGGAAATGTCGCCGTGATGATGCCGTGGGAATGTCGGTTGGGGGAATACCAGATGCAGGGCGGTATGCGCGTGCCGCTTTGGGGTGAGGCGATTTCGATCCTGCCAGAGGGGCCGCACCCTTATTTTCGCGGCAGGATCACCAGTATCAGCTATGCCTTTGCCGAATAGGGGCGCGGCTTATCCGGTGACCTGACCGTCCGCGACCATGATCTGCCTGCGGCACAGGGCTGCGATCTTTTCGTCATGGGTCGAGATCAGGAAGGTCGTGCCTTCGTCGCGATTGATCTCGGCAATCAGTTCCATGACCTGGCTTGCCGAGAGACGGTCGAGGTTGCCGGTGGGTTCATCGGCGAGGACGAGTTCGGGGCTGTTCATCAAGGCGCGGGCCACGGCGACGCGTTGCTTTTGCCCGCCGGAGAGGTTGGCAGAGGGGAAGTGGATGCGTTCGGCCAGACCCATACGGACCAGCAATTCCTGCCCCCGCGCGCGGGCGGCGGTGGTTTCGCGCCCCTCGCGCACGGCTGTGGGGAAGATCACGTTTTCCAGTGCGGTGAAATCGGGCAAGAGATTGTGGAATTGAAAGACAAAGCCGATGTGGCGGTTGCGAAATTCGGTCAGGTCGCGATCGCTGGCGGTGGTCAGATCCACACCTAGCATGGTGTGGCTGCCTGATGTGGGTTGCATGAGGGTGCCGAGGATTGTCAGCAATGTGCTTTTGCCCGAACCGGACGGCCCCAGAAGGGCGGCAAGTTCGCCGGTGTCCATCGCAAGGTTCAGCCCGTACAGGACACGGGTTTCAGCCTCACCTGACCCGAAGGTCTTGACCAGATCGCTGACTTTGAGCAGCGCGGTCATTGGCCGATGGCCGTGACCGGATCCAGCCGCGCGGCCGCGCGGGCGGGCAGGATCGAGGCGGCGATGGCGCCTAATGTTGTCAGCACAATCGCCAGACCGTAGGCGCCTTGGGTGATGTCGATGGGAAGCCCGCTTTGGCCGGGGCCAAAGGTTTCGCGCCCCGGAAAGGCCAGCAGAACGCTGTAGCCCGCCGCCGCCCCGAACAGCCCGCCCATCAGGCCGATCAGCGCCCCTTGGGTGACGAAGACGACGGTCACGAACCACCGCCCCGCACCCATGGCCCGCATGATCCCGATTTCCGGGCGGCGGCGGTAGGTGGACAAAAGGAGCGCCGAGGCAACCCCGATGATGATGGTCAGCAGGGCGAAGCCCTTGAGGATATAGCCGGTCTGTGCCTGAGCCTGCAGCGCTTCGAGCAGTTGTGCGGCTTGTTCTGTCCATGATCTGGCGTCCAGGCCGGTAATGGCGCGGATACGGGGGGCGAGGGTATCGGCGGCGTAGAGATCGGTGAGCTTGATTTCCACCCGTGTCACGCCCTGTGGCATCTGGAACAGGGTGCGTGCCGTGGACAGGCTGACATAGGCCTGCCGACGATCCGGCCCGCCTGAGCCCATTTCATAGATGCCTGTGATGGCGAGAAGGGATTCGATCCCGTCAGAGCTTTGCAGGCGGACGGTCTGGCCCAGCCGCAGATCCATGTCTTCGGCAAGGGTCTTGCCGATCAGCACCCCGCCTGCGCCGAGGTTGGCCGTGCCTTCGGTGATGTAGCTGGCCAGATTGGCGATGACGGATTCACGGCCCGGCTCAAGGCCGTTGATCGACACTTGGGTGGATTGTGCGCCGCGTTTCAGGAAACCCGATCCGTTGACCTGTGGGGAGACACCCAGCACGCCGGGCAGGGATTCGATGAGCGGCAACAGTGCGGGTGTGTCTTTCAGCATTGCTGTTCGTCGTGTCGAGGGTTCCTGCACCAGCAGAACGGTGCTGCTGGAGGGGGGCAGCACAAGGGCGGGGTCCACGGCTTCGGCCTGAATGGAGATATGGGCCATGTCGCCCGCGGTGCGCGCCATGATGAATTCGGCCAATCCGCCGATCAGGGCGGACATGAAGATGAAGATGAAGACACCGATGGCCACGCCGAAGACAAGCAGGGCGGTCTGTGCCTTGCTGGCGGTAAGATAGCGCAGGGCGATCTTGAGCGCGTAAAGCATCAGGGGGCCGCCGTTACGATCTGGCCGTCGGCAATGCCGGTGGCATCGATGATCACGACATCACCTTCGCTGAGCCCCTGTGTGATGATCAGGCGGGCGGCGGGCCAGTCGATCACCTTCACCGCGCGCCGTTGTGCCGTGTCATCGGCAAGCACGAAGACGGCGTCGCCGTCCGCGCCTGACACGATGGCGGCGCGGGGCACGGTGAGGGCGGATGGTCTGTCATCGACCGTGATGTTGGCGGTGACGGTCAGGCCGATGGGTGCGACAAGGGGGGCATCGGGCGCAAGCTTTACCGCCAGCCCGCCGGTCGCGGCATCGACCCGTTGCGAGACAAAGCTGACATGGCCCTGCCGAACAGTTGCCTCGCCCGACAGTTGCAGCGCGGCGGGCTGGTCGGTGCGGATTTGCGTGGCGTAGGATTCGTCGACATCTGTTTCGACGACCAGACGGCGCATGTCGGCGATGGTCATCAGCAGGGTTGTTGGATCGACGTTCTGGCCCGGATCGGCGGCGCTCACGAGGATGGTGCCTGCGATTGGGGCGCGGATCGTATACTTTTCCAGTTGGATTTGGCCCTGTTCCAGCAGGGCGGTGGTTCTTGCCACCTCTTGCGTGGCGACTTGATCGGCGGTTGTGGCCGTTTCCAGCAAGACGCGGGTGGCGTTGTTGCCCAATGCCATGGTGCGGACAAGGGTCGCCTGCGACTCGGCCTTGGATACCAGCGCGGAATCGAGGCCCGCAAGCGCCTGCCTCACGGCGGCCTGCTGCGCCGAAGAGTCGATATGGGCAAGGGTTTGGCCGGATGTAACGAGACCGCCTTCGTCAACGTCTATCGCAGTCAGGGTGCCGCTGACTTGGGGGCGGACATCCACCGACTGCACCCCGGCAATGCGCCCGTTCACCGCGAGAACACGGGTGACCGGCCCGGCGACGAGTGTTTCTGTCGTGACTTGTGCGACATCCGGCAGCCAAGGCTGCAGGTAAAGAAGGGCGGCCAGAGCGGCGGCGACAACAGCGGAGGCTGCCCAAAGCCAGGGTTTGCGCCGGGATTTTGCGGCCTTGGGCGGGGTTGGTGGGGGTGATGAGACAAGGGCAGGGACAGGATGCGCAGTGTTGGGCGCTTGGTCCGGCTGTGGCACGACGGTCTGTGTCTTGCCGGGAGGGGTGATCTTGTTCGAAGGCGGCATGGTCCGTTCCTGTGGCGCAAGGGTGCCGGGCAATGCATTTGCTGCGGGCTGGTACTGCGCCGTCACGCTAGCCGCGCAGCCGGGAAGATACGTTGATCTGCATCAGCAAAGGGGCGATGGGTCGCAGCTGTGCCTTAGCGTCGGCCACTATGTTCAACCTGCCGGACACCGGATGTTTCCCGCCCTAACAGGGTGGGAAGCTGACAGCTTGGTTCACTGAATGAAGTGTCTTTTCCGCCGCAGGGCGTCGTCCGGCAGCTGCTGCCATTCCATTGGACCTTGAGGGTGCGGACGTCTCGTTCTGCAGCGTCATTGCGGCAGGGTTTCTTCGCGATGCGCGACGAGGATCATAATTTGAACAAATTTTTCAAGAAAAACGCGGTCAAGTTCCGGCGCTAGTCTTCTTGTTTGGGCCGCCGCAATACGTGTTAACGAGTGCTTGGTGTGGTAACGATCATGGTTGTAGTCGCTTTCCGTCGTGCGGTGCCGACAGGCGTTCCCGGTAACCCGACACTGCCTGCCTTTGAGCAGATAAGGATCGTGCCTGTCCTTCGTGGCCAGAATGCCAACGAAGGAGCGTCGAAATGATCGGCTCCTCGGGCAATGATACACTTAATGGAACAGCCGCGACCGAGACGCTGACTGGCGGGGCGGGGAATGACGTTGTTTCCGCCGGCGGTGGCAATGACATCATCTATGGCGATGCGCAGAGTGATGTTCCGGCCGCGGGCACACTGACGAATGGCAGTTTCTCATCCGGCTTGACGGGTTGGAGCGTGGTGTCGGGCCCTGCGCCGACCGTCACAAACCTGACGCCGACCAATCCGGCGCTGGCCTTCAACAGCGGGGGCGCGGCGGCGGGTGGTGCAATCCAGCAGGTTGTGGCGACGACGGCGGGGGCGGCCTACACCTTTGGCTACACCATCGGCGAGACCGGTTCGGGATCGGCCACGCACACGTTTCGCATCGATGTTCTGGACTCGCTGGGCAATGTCATTGCGACGCGGACCGATACGGTGGCGAATGACGCGACGCAGAACATCGTTCTGAACTATACGGCGACGGGATCGGCGACGACGATCCGGGTGACGAACACTTCGACGTCGAACACCACGAACAGTGACGGATATATCGACAATCTGGTTCATGTCGCGGTGCCGGTTAACCCCAACCAATCCGCCGACAGCCTTGCCGGTGGTATTGGCGATGACACGGTCTATGGCGGGGTCGGTGCAGATACGATTTCGGGCGACGACGGCAATGATGTTCTGTTCGGCGGGGCTGGTTCGGATTCGATGCTGGGCGGCGCTGGTGATGACCGCTTTGCCTTTTCCGCCATCGACAACAATGCAGGCCCGGATACGACGGTGCCCTATTCGCCGGGGACGATCACCCCGTCGGCCGTGAATACTGGGGTGACGGGGAACCAGTCGCCGCCGAAGCTGATCCTGCTGGCTGATGGCCGCACGATGTATGTCTGGGCCGATAACGCGACCACGGACAACGTCACGACGATGGATCTGCAACTGCGGATCTTCAACGCCAACGGCACACCGGCCACGGCGCAGATTTCGCTGGCGTCCTGGCCTGCCGTCAGCGGAGAGAATTCCTTTGATTGGGATAACCTTGACCTTGACCGGCTGCCGTCGGGCGATGTGGTCATAAGCTATGCCCGCAATTCCGCAGAGACAGGCGGCACGGAGCCGATTTTCGGAATCGTCCGGCCCACGCCGACAGGGATCACGACGATCCTCTCGCCGATCGAGACGCAGTCCAGCGACGTGACGGTCATCGAAGGGCCGCCCGTGACGACGGTGCTGCCCAACGGCAATCTTCTGTTGATCTGGTCGCGAAACGGCGCGACCGACGACATCTCCTCGATGACGTTGCAGGGGCGGATCTACAACCCGACGACGGCCTCGTGGGTGGCGCCGGAGTTCCAGGTTGGAAACCTCGCTGCTGACGGGTCGGAATCTGACTTTTCGTCGCTGAACGTGGAGACATTGACGGGCGGGAATGTCGTTGTCGGCTGGTGGCGCAACAACTCGGAGACGGGTTTCGCTGAGCCGATCTATACGATGCTGGATCAGAACGGCGCGACGGTCATGGCCACGTCGGAGATCGAAGGGACCGACAACGAGTCACAATCCACCGTCTGGGAATCTGCGCCGATCATTCAGGCGCTGCCCAATGGGAACTGGGTGGCGCTGTGGGTGAATGACGGCTTTTCGGCCAGCCTGACCAGCATGACGCTGGAGGCGCGGCTGTTCGATGCCAATGGCAATGCGATCAGCGGGGATATCCGCATCGGATCGACTGCGGTTGATGGCGGTGACGATTTCGATATGTCGAACGTTACTGTCGATGTCATGGCGGATGGCCGTCTCGTGATCGGATATGTCGAGACCGGGGCAACGGGGGGCAGCATGCTGCCCTACTTCTCGATCCTGGACACGACCACGGGTGCGGTGATTGCTGCGGATGTGAACATTCCCGTGTCACCCTCCAACCCGACACCCGGCCCGCCGCTGATCGAGGTGCTGGGCGACAGTGACTATTTCGTTGCCGTCTATGCCAATGGAAACGCCAATGGCACCGGGGCGACGGGGCTGAACTTCCGGATATTCGATCGCAACGGCGTTCCGGTGACGGGCGAGTTTCCAATCACGTCGGCGACCGGAGGGACCGCACTTTCCGGGAACAATTCGTTCGATTGGCAAAGCGTTGACGTGCTCTTTGATGCTGCCAACCAAAGCTTTACGGTTGGCTGGGTCGGCACGAGTGATGGCAACGGAACCGGGGTGTTTACCTCGGGTCCGATCGACGTGAGTTATTTCACCGACCCCACGATGCTGGTGCGCGATGAGATCGTCGTGGGCGGCGAGACGTCCGAGACGCTGGGCGATGTGCTGGACCTGACAGCGTTTTCTGGCAATGTCACCGTTGCTTTCACGGGCAGTGAGGCAGGGACGGTTACCGCGAATTCCGGCGGACAGCAGATTACCTTTTCGCAGATCGAGCGGATCGAGCTGGGGGCGGGGAATGACAGTGTCACAGGCGGGGTGGGAGCGGACTCGGTCGATGGCGGTGCCGGGAACGACACGATCTACGGCGGCGATGGCAATGACACGTTGCTGGGTAGCGCAGGGTTGGACAGCCTGTTTGGTGGCGCAGGGAATGACTACCTTTATGCCGGATCGCTTAGCCAGATGGATGGGGATCTGTTCGACGGCGGCAGCGGCAATGACACGCTGGATTATACTGGCGCCGAATATGGGTTCACTCTGAACCTCAGCACCGGGGCGGTGATCAGTACAAGCAGTTTTTCCCACACGGTGGCTGGGATCGAAGCCGTCATCGGATCGCAGTTCTATGATTTCATGCAGGGGAGCGCCGCAGCGGAATCCCTTTCGGGGAATGGGGGCGATGACGCACTGTATGGAGGGGGCGGGGCCGATACGCTGCTGGGCGGAACTGGCAATGACTTCCTGTCCGGCGACGAAAGCACGGACATTGTCGGCAGCGCGGATTCGATTTCCGGCGATGCGGGCAATGACACGCTGATCGGCAATGCCGGTGCAGATTCGCTCTATGGCGGGGCGGATGACGACACGCTGTATGGCGGTGCCGGGGCCGACTTGCTGGATGGTGGGACCGGGAACGACACTGCCGATTACACATTTTCTGACATAGCCGTTCAGGTTGATCTTTCGACGGGCCAAGGCTTTGGCGGGCATGCGCAGGGGGACACGCTTGTCGGTATAGAGGCTGTGACCGGTTCGACTCTGGACGATAGCCTGACCGGGAGCGCGGCTGCTGACACCCTGCTTGGCTGGCTTGGCAACGACACGCTGGTCGGTGGGGACGGGAATGACCTGCTGGACGGCAGCGACGGCAATGACAGGCTGGTAGGGGGCACCGGTTCTGACACCCTGATCGGTGGCGGAGGATTTGACCGGTTTGTCCTGATGGACGGCGGCGGTGCAGACCGTATCACGGACTTTAGCATCACGCGGATCGATGGCTTTGCTGTCGACCGGCTGGACGTGTCGGGTATGACCGACGCGCAGGGAAACCCGGTCTACTGGTCGGATGTGGTGGTGACGGACACGGTGGGCAATGGCACTGGCAGTGCTGTGCTGACCTTTCCGAATGGTCAAAGCGTTATTCTTCAGGGGATTTCGCCCGCACAGGTCACTGGGCGGGCCAACATGCAGGCCATCGGCATCCCCTGTTTCGCGTCGGGCACGCCGATCCGAGTGCCGGACGGGTGGAAGATGGTTGAGGACCTGATCCCCGGTGATCTGGTGGTCACGCGTGGCGGGGCGGTGGAGCCGGTGATCTGGAGCGGGTCGCGCGACGTGAGGCACGAGGAGATTGAGGCGCGCCCGTCACTGCGCCCGGTGAAGATTCGCCCCGGTGCGTTGGGAAACCGCGCCGAAGTACGGCTGTCGCCGCAGCATGCGGTGTTGATGCTGCTGGACGGGGAGGAGGTGCTGGTGCGTGCGGTGCATCTGGCAAAGCACGGCTATCGCGGCTGCCGGATTGCCGAAGGCACCCGGCGGATCAGCTATCACCACATTCTGCTGCCGGACCATGCCATTCTGGATGCGGATGGGCTGGCCGCTGAGAGCCTCTATCCTGGCCGAAATGCCCTTATGCCACTGGACCGCAAGGCTCAGGCGGAGATTGCGGCGGCAGTGCTGGCGATGCGGCGAACCGGAAGTGAGGGTGTGGTCGGGCTGGCCGATCTTGCACGGATTTACGGACCAACCGCGCGCCCGGTGATTTCAGGGGCGGATGTCGCGCGGGCCATCGCACGACAGGCACTGGTGCCGGTCCCTTCCGATGCGCCGATGACGGCAATGACTTTTGCGACGGCGGTGCCAACACGGCGCACACCCCCGGCACTGCGCCTAGTAAAAGCGGCGGCCTGACGGTTTCCTGCGCGCGAAGCATTGCGGGGAGTGGCTGCTGCCCCCAAAGGTGCCGCGCTCCGCCCCGGATTCGGGGCACCAGCAAGGCCAACGCGCGCTGGACTTCTTTGCGGCAAATCAATGCCGTTCAAGGCATAGCAATAACCAGAGGGGGTGGGGCGATTTGGCGGAGAGGGTGGGATTCGAACCCACGGTAGGCTTGCACCTACTCCGGTTTTCGAGACCGGCGCGATCGACCACTCCGCCACCTCTCCGTGCTTTTGGGGGTCGTTAGTGCGGGGGTGTCTAGCGGGGTCATTGCTGGGTTGCAAGGCCGATTTCTTCGTCAAAGGCGGAAAGATCGGGGCTGTGGGTGGCGGATGCTCGCGCAGTTGTGGGTTAGGGTGGCTTGGCATCGGGGCGCACACTCTCTAGCTGTTGAAGGGTTGGTGGTAGTGCGCTTTGTGAGGCTTCACGAAGAGGCTGCGGCGTTGAATGCGGGCAGGATGCGGGAGATGGCAATCATGGACATTCGAATGATGTGTGTCGGGCGGATGATCTTGCCGTTTGACCGGGTGGCAGGTGCCGTCCTGTCCGGAGGGTTTTTGCAAGCGGGGCGCGGAGTGGCGCTGGCAGTTGCGCTGGGTTGTGCGCCGATGGCGGCGCTGATGCTACCGGTCCCGGTTGCTGCGCAAGAGAGCGGACAGGCGGATGGAACGGTTGCGACGGTTCCGCCTGCCGTGGCAGCAGAGGTCCAGACGCTTATCCAGACGATGCGGATCGCGGATATTGTCGGGATCCTGCATGAGGAGGGCATTGCCTACGGTACCAAGCTTGAGGAAGACATGTTCCCGGGCGCCGGCGGCCAAGGCTGGGCAGCTACGGTTGGCCAGATCTATGACGTGTCGCGGATGCAGGAGGCGCTGGTGGCGAGCCTGACGCGAGAACTGGCGGAAACGCCAGAGCAGATCGCGGCGATGGAGACGTTCTTTGGATCGGAGCTTGGGCAGACAGTTCTTAAGCTGGAGGTCGAGGCGCGACGGACCCTGCTGGATGAAGAGGCGGAGCAGGCTGCGCGGATCGCGTGGGAGGATCTGGGCGCGGGAGAGACCGCGCGGGTCGCGCAATTGGAGCGGTTTGTCGCGGCCAATGACCTGATCGAGTCCAATGTCATGGGGGCGTTGAACGCCAATCTGGCCTTCTATCGCGGCATGCAGGAGGGCGGTGCTTTTGGTGGCGAAATGACCGAAGAGCAGATGCTGACCGATGTCTGGGGGCAGGAAGAGGATGTGCGCAGGCAGACGACAGAGTGGCTTTACCCCTATCTGACGTTGGCCTATGGGCCACTGTCCGATGCGGAGTTGGACCGCTATATCGCCTTTTCGGAATCGCCTGAGGGGCAAGTGTTGAACGCGGCGCTGTTCGTTGCCTTTGACGAGGTGTTTACCCCGATTTCGCGGGCTTTGGGCGTGGCTGTGGCGCGGCAGATGGCGGGGCAGGATATCTGATCACAGATCTGCGCGGTGGCTGGCGATCGGGCTTGACTTGGGTGCCGCTTGCCCCGATAAGCGCGCATCCCGGCAAGGCGTGAGTCTTGGCGGGTTTCATATTTTCATGACGCCCGAAAGGGCGCGCTGTTCGAGGCGGGGAAACCCCGGAACGCCCAGAAATGGGGGCCACAGAACGCGGAGCAAGAAGAGGACGACCCATGTTTGCGGTCCTGAAGACCGGTGGCAAGCAATACAAGGTGCAGGCGGGTGACGTGCTGCGCGTTGAAAAGCTGGCTGCCAATGCTGGTGACAAGATCCAGTTCAACGAGATTCTGATGGTCGGCGGCGAGACCGTCACGCTGGGCGTGCCCACCGTGAAGGGCGCGGCTGTCGTCGCCGAAGTGATCGACCAGATCAAGGGCGAGAAGGTCATCCACTTCGTCAAGCGTCGCCGCAAGCACAGCTCGCAGCGCACGAAAGGCCACCGTCAGCATCTGACGCTGGTTCGCGTGACCGAAGTGCTGGCCACGGGTGCCGACAAATCGGGTGTGGCTGCTGCCACCGGCACCGCCGATGCGCGCCGCGCCGCCCATAATGCCGAAGCCGCCCCGGCGGTTGAGGCACCAGCCAAGCCGAAGCGTGCCAAGAAGGCCGCCGAAGCCGTCGCGGAATAAGGAGAGCATACCATGGCACATAAAAAGGCAGGCGGTTCTTCCCGCAACGGCCGCGACTCCGCAGGGCGTCGTCTTGGCGTGAAGCTTTACGGCGGTCAGGCTGCCATTCCGGGCAATATCATCGTGCGCCAGCGCGGCACGACCTATTTCCCGGGCAATGGTGTGGGCATGGGCGTGGATCACACGATCTTTGCCGTGACCGAGGGCAAAGTGACCTTCAAGAAAGGCCTGAAAGGCCGCACCTTTATTTCGGTTCTCCCGGTCGCGGAGGCAGCCGAGTAAGCCGAACCTTTACAATTGGATTGTAAACGGGGGATCGGCTGAAAGGCCGGTCCCCTTGGTCATTTCCGGGCCTGATGGCCGGAATGACGGGGAGAAGACGTGATCGGGTTTCTGGATCAGGTCGCAGAATTGCCGGAGTGCAGGCTCAATTCCCTGCAATTCGTGCCGTAACCACTTGAAGGGGGCTGCGTTGCCCCCGACATGCGCTTCGTCAGGAGGGAAGCCATGATGCTGGACAAGATCGCCGCGATGCCCGAGGGGGCAATTGCAGCCGGACGCTTTGCCCTGCGCCCTGTGCGCCGGTCGGATGCCGGATTGTTCGCGATGTATGCAGGCGACAAGCGCGTGGCGGAATCCACTCGGTCCATTCCGCATCCGCTGCCTCCGGGTGCGGCGGAAGCCTTTGTCAGCCGGGCCACCTTGCAGGGCGGGGACGAGGATGTCTGGGTCATGGACGGATCAGCGACTGGTCTGGCCGAGGTGCTGGGTGTGATCAGCCTGAAGCGGATGGATGAGACGCGCTATGATCGCGGCCAGTCGGAGATCGGTTACTGGGTGGCACCGGCCTTCTGGAACGCCGGTTTTGCATCCGAGGCGGTGCGGGCGTTGGTCGACGCCAATCCGCAGAAGAACCGCACGATCTTTGCCGAGGTGTTTCAGGACAATGCCGGTTCGGCGCGGGTGCTGACCAATGCAGGTTTCCAGTATCTGGGTGATGCCGAGACGTTTTCGGTCGCGCGCAATGCCCGCGTGCCGACCTGGACCTATATTCGCAAGCTGGACTGAGGGGCGGGCGGGGCGCCATTCGGCCCCCCACGCCCCCGGTTTTCCGAACCCCGACCGCCGCTTTTGCGGTGGGGGTTTATGGGTATTTGGGCCAAGATGAAGCGGCAGGCGTTGCGTGAGGCTTGAGCCTGCGGGCAATGTCCACTATCGCCAGAGCCAATCCTTTAGAAAGCACGACAGATGAAGTTCCTCGATCTTGCCAAAGTCTATATCCGCTCCGGCGGCGGTGGCGGGGGCTGCGTGTCGTTCCGGCGTGAGAAGTTCATCGAATTCGGGGGCCCCGATGGCGGCGATGGCGGCAATGGCGGGTCGGTTTGGGTGGAAGCGGTGGACGGGCTGAACACCCTGATCGATTTTCGCTATCAGCAGCATTTCTTTGCCAAGAATGGCCAGCCCGGCATGGGCAGCCAGCGGACGGGCAAGACGGGCGATGACATCATTCTGAAGGTTCCCGTGGGGACCGAGATCCTGGACGAGGACGAGGAGACGGTGATCGCCGATCTGGTGACCGTGGGGCAGAAGGTGCTGCTGGCCAAGGGTGGCAATGGCGGGTTCGGGAACCTGTATTTCAAATCTTCCACCAACCGGGCACCCGGGCGGGCCAATCCGGGGCAGGAGGGGGTGGAGCGCACCATCTGGCTGCGGTTGAAGCTGATCGCGGATGCCGGTCTGGTCGGGCTGCCCAATGCGGGCAAGTCGACCTTTCTGGCCGCTGTGTCCAATGCCCGGCCCAAGATTGCGGATTATCCGTTCACCACGCTGATCCCGAACCTTGGGGTGGTGGCTGTGGATGGGCGCGAATTCGTGATGGCGGATATTCCGGGGCTGATCGAGGGCGCGTCCGAGGGGCGGGGGCTGGGCATCCAGTTTCTGGCCCATGTGGAGCGCTGCAAGGTGCTTCTGCATCTGGTGGATGGAACGTCAAGCACCATCACCAAGGATTACCGGACCATCGTGACGGAGTTGGAGGCCTATTCCGACATTCTGGGCGACAAGCGGCGGATCGTGGCCTTGAACAAATGCGATGCGCTGGATGGCAAGACCATCACCACGCGCAGGAAGGCGCTGGAAAAGGCGTCGGGCGGGCCGGTGCATGTGATTTCGGGCGCGGCGGGGATGGGGTTGCAGGATGTGCTGCGCGCGATCTATCGCGAGATTCAGGGCGCGACGCCTGTGGTGGAGACGGGACCGTGGCAGCCGTGAGCGGGTCTGTCGTCGCGGTGCCGGATGTGCGGCGCGCGCGGCGGTTGGTGATCAAGATCGGATCGGCCTTGCTGGTGGACCGGGTCACCGGGTTGAAGCAGGATTGGCTTGCCGCGCTGGCGCTGGACGTGGTCGAGGCGAAGGCGCGCGGCGCAGATGTGGTGCTGGTGTCATCGGGGTCCATCGCGCTCGGGCGCAAGGTGCTGGGCCTGCCTGCCGGGGAGTTGACGCTGGAGCAATCGCAGGCTGCCGCGGCCGTGGGGCAGATCCGGCTGGCGCGCGCCTATGAGGAGGTGCTTGCGCCGCATGGCATTACCACGGGGCAGGTTCTGGTGACGCTGGAGGATACGACCGACCGACGGCGGTATCTGAACTCGCGCGCCACGATGGAGACCTTGCTGGGTCTGGGCGTGGTGCCGATCGTGAACGAGAATGATACGGTGGCGACGGATGAAATCCGGTTCGGGGATAATGACCGTTTAGCGGCGCAGATCGCGGTGACGGCGGGGGCGGATCAGTTGATCCTGCTGTCGGATGTGGATGGGTTCTATTCCGCCAATCCCAAGGAGGACCCGACCGCCGTGCGGTTCGACGTGGTGGAAACCATCACGCCGCAGATCGAAGCGATGGCGGGCGATCCGATTTCGGGCCTGTCCAAGGGGGGCATGAAGACCAAGCTGATGGCGGCGAAGACCGCCGTGGCGGGAGGCTGTGCCATGGCGATCATGGAGGGGTCGGTGCTGAGGCCTTTGCAGGCCTTGGCCGAGGGCGCGAACCGGACATGGTTCGTGCCGGGGGCCGATCCGCAGGTGGCGCGCAAACGCTGGATCGGCGCGATGAAGCCCAAGGGCGAGGTCGTGGTGGATGCGGGCGCGGTGGCGGCGCTGGGCGCGGGCAAATCGCTGCTGCCGGCGGGCGTGCGGGCGGTGAAGGGGACCTTCGGGCGCGGCGAGCCGGTGGCCATTCTGGGGCCGGATGGTGCGGTGCTGGGCAAGGGGTTGATCCGCTATACGGCCGTGGAGGCCAAGGCCATTGCGGGCCACAAGTCGGGCGAGATCGAGGGGATACTCGGCTATGCCGGGCGGGCGGCGCTGATCCACCGCGATGACATGGTGATCTGAATGCACGCGCTGTTCTTCGAGATGCAGCCGAAGGCCGGGCATATGCCGCATTATTTCGAGCATGTGGATCGGCTGCGGCCCCTGTTGGCGGCACATCCGGGGCTTTTGTATCTGGAACGGTTCCGGCCGCTGGATCAGCCGGACGCGATATTGTCGCATCAGCATTGGGCGGATGAAGAGGCGATCCGGGCCTGGCGTTGTGATGGGACGCATCGCCAGAGTCAGGCGGCAGGGCGCATGGTGCATTTCGAGCAGTACCGCATCCGCGTGGGGCCGGAGGTGGAGGCCGAGGGCGCGGGGCGGTTCGTGGTGGCGGCCTATGGCGCGGCGGGGGCAGGGCCGGGGCGCGTGCATGAAAGCGTGACGCGGGCGGGGCGGTTCCTGACGCTGGCCGAGGCGGGCGCGGGGGATGCGGCGCGGGGGATTGCGGCGCAGGCGCGGGCGGACGGGGCCGAGGAGGTGCGGATCTTTTCGGTGTCGCGCGATTACAGTTTGACGGACAGGGCCGAAGCGCCCGCCCTTTAGGGGCGCGGACGATGGAAGAGCGGAAGGTTGGGCATATGGCGGACGGGGCACAGGACGACGATGCCGGCATGATGGGCCGGATCGGGGCGGCGGCGCGGGGCGCTGCGGCGGAGTTGGCCTATGCGAGCGCCGAGCGCAAGCATGCGGCGCTGATGGCTGCGGCGGATGCGGTCTGGGCGCGGCGCGGCGAGATTCTGACGGCCAACGTGCTGGATATGGAATTCGGGGTGGCCAAGGGGCTTTCTCCTGCGATGCTGGACCGGTTGCGGCTGGATGAGGGGAGGATTGGCGGGATCGTCGAGGGGCTGCGTGCCGTGGCGGGGCAGAAAGACCCTGTGGGCGAAGTCATTGCAGAATGGGACCGGCCCACGGGACTGCATATCCGGCGGGTGCGCACGCCTTTGGGCGTGGTGGGCGTGATCTATGAGAGCCGCCCGAACGTGACGGCAGATGCCGGAGCGTTATGCCTGAAAGCCGGGAATGCGGTGATTTTGCGGGGGGGATCGGAGAGCTTCCATTCCTCAACCGCCATTCATGGCTGTCTGGTGGAGGGTTTGCGCGCGGCGGGGCTGCCGGAGGCGGCGATTCAACTGGTGCCGACGCGGGATCGGGGGATGGTGGAGGCCATGCTGCGGGCGGTGGAATTCATCGATGTGATCGTGCCGCGCGGGGGCAAGGGGCTGGTGGGGCTGGTGCAGCGCGAGGCGCGGGTGCCGGTGTTCGCGCATCTGGAGGGCATCTGCCATGTCTATGCCGATGGCGAGGCCGATCTGGAAAAGGCGCGGCGGGTGGTGATCAACGCCAAGACGCGGCGGACGGGCATTTGCGGCGCGGCGGAATGCCTTCTGATCGACCGGCGGTTCTGGGAGAAGCATGGCGGCGTGCTTGTGGCGGACCTGCTGGCGCGGGGTGTGGAAGTGCGGGCAGAGGGCGATCTGCTGACCGTGCCGGGTACGGTTCCGGCGAAACCGGAAGATTTCGGTTGCGAATTCCTCGACATGATCATCGCGGCGAAGATCGTGGATGGTGTGGATGGGGCGATTGCCCATATCCGCCGCTATGGTAGCCAGCACACGGAATGTATCCTGACTGAGAATGACGCCACCGCCGCGCGGTTCTTTGAGCGGTTGGACAGCGCGATCCTGCTGCACAATGCCAGCACCCAGTTCGCCGATGGCGGCGAGTTCGGGATGGGGGCGGAGATTGGCATCGCCACGGGCAAGCTGCACGCGCGCGGACCCGTGGGGGCGGAACAGTTGACCAGCTTCAAGTATCTGGTGACCGGGGACGGGACGATCAGAAGCTGATCCGCAGGGTTTCTGGGCCGGGTTCGACATCGGCGCGGCGGCCAAGCGTGGCAAGGGCCTGACCTGCCAGCGGGAATTGCACTTGTGCCGGTTCCAGATCGGGCGGCAGGGTAGCGGTTTCGATCAGCGACCACAGGTCCGGGTCATGGCGCAGCCGGGGCGAGGAAAGGGTGAGGGACCACCCTGCCTCATCGCGCAGGATGGTGATCTTGCCGCCGCTGCGCAGGGCCTGTTCGGCGCAGAGGAGGAGGAGGAAGACGGACTTTACCTCTTCCCTTGGTAGAGCAGAGGGACTCGTCCATGTGACGGTGATGCGGCCAGAGGGGAAAAGGTCGGCCAGGATCGCGGTGACCTCGGTTCGTGCGATGGCTTGGTCAGGGCGGGCGATGCCGAAGGCCACGCGGAAAAAGCGGATGCGGGCGTTCAGCGCGGTGACGGACTCGGAGATAAGCGCCACCTCATCCCCGCGGCCAGCCCCGGCGAGCATGAGCAGTTCCACCCCGTTGCCGATGGCCCCGATCGGGCCGATAAGATCGTGGCAGAGGCGCGAGCCGAGCAGGGCGGACAGGTCGGGATGGGCGGGCATGGAACGCTCCGGTTACTGGGAAAGGATACGGGGATGAATTCACTGCTGGAGCCTGGAATGCTGGTGCGGCACCCGCAAGAGCCGGATTGGGGGCTGGGGCAGGTGCAATCGAATGTCGGCGGGCGGGTCACGGTGAATTTCGAACATTGCGGCAAGGTGGTGATTGATGGCAGGCAGGTGGAGTTGCGGCTGGTCTTTGACACCAAGGAATGATGGGGCTGGCGCGCAGGATTGCAACCCCGGGTTGACGTCTGATCCACGGGCCGGGCGCGATGTTGCGTCGGGCGGGGGATGGCCATATGTGATCGGCAGGCAAGGCTGGGCGCAACAGGGGCAGACCGACCGCATGATCGCCGATGAAACCGTCTTCACCCTGCGTCTTGCGCAGGATGCGCGTGACCTGCGGGCGGCGCAGCGGTTGCGGTATCAGGTCTTTGTCGAGGAGTTGGGGGCGGATGGGCCTTTGGTCGATCACGCGGCGCGGCTGGAGCGAGATTCCTTTGACGATGTGTTTGACCATCTGCTGCTGATCGACACACGGCGCGATCCTGCGGCGTTGGAGGATGTGGTTGGGGTGTACCGCCTGCTGCCGTCCGACAGGCTGGGGCCGGAGGGGCGGTTCTATTCCGAGGGGGAATATGACCTGACCGCGCTGCGGGCCAGCGGGCGCAAGCTTCTGGAACTGGGGCGGTCTTGCGTGCATCCGGATCATCGGGGTGGGACGGCGATGTTTCATCTGTGGAACGCGCTGGCCGATTATGTGCTGGAGCGGGGGATCGAGATCCTGTTCGGGGTGGCGAGTTTTCACGGAACGGATATCGCGCGGCTGACACCGTCGCTGGCCTATCTGCACCATCACCATCTGGCCCCGCCTGCCCTGCGCGTGCGGGCGCGGGAGCCTGGGTTTCAGCGGATGGACCTGCTGCCGCCCGACGCGCTGGACCGCAAGGCCGCGATGGCGGCGACGCCGGCGCTGATCAAGGCCTATCTGCGGCTGGGTGGGTTCGTTGGCGCGGGGGCCTGGATCGACCGGGCGTTCAACACCACGGATGTCTGTCTGGTGATGGACACGGCGCGGATGTCAGAGCGGCATCGCGGGTTCTACACGCGGGGGCGCGGGTGAGCGGCTCGGACGCGGAGGACTGGAAGCAATCGCAGATGGTGGTGCCCCGGATCACGGCGGCGGGCTGGCTGCGGGTGGTCTGGCGCGGGCTGGCGCTGGGCGGCGTGACCTATGGCTGTCTTGTGTTGCTGTTGCTGTTGCGGCTGGTCGAGCGGCCATTGTTCGGGATGCAGCGGCCCTGGACGCCGTGGATCACGCAGTTCGTGTGCCGGATGGCCTTTGTCATCCTGCGGATGCCCTTGGTGGTGCGGGGCGGCGTGATGCGGCAGCGGGGGGCGGTGGTGGCCAACCACGCCTCATGGCTGGATATCTTCGCGCTGAACGCGGCGCAGCGGGGCTATTTCGTGGCCAAGTCCGAGGTGGAGCATTGGGCCGCCATCGGCTGGCTGGCGCGGGCGACGGGGACGGTGTTCATCGCGCGCAAGGGGGCAGAGGCCAAGCGCCAGCAACAGGTGTTTGAGGATCGGCTGCGCGCGGGGCATCATCTGATGTTCTTTCCTGAAGGCACGAGCACCGATGCGATCCGGGTGCTGCCGTTCAAATCCACTTTGTTTGCGGCCTTCTACACGCACGGGATGGAGCAGGTGATGTGGGTGCAACCTGTGACGCTGGCCTATCGCGCGCCGGAGGGGGCGGATGCACGGTTCTATGGATGGTGGGGGGATATGGAGTTTTCAGGCCATCTGCTGATGGTGCTGGCGCAGGCGCGGCAGGGGCGGGTGGAGGTGATCTTTCACGATCCCGTCCCGGTGGACGCCTTCGCTGACCGCAAGGCGCTGGCCGCGCATTGCGAGGCGGCGGTGCGCGGCGGGATTGACGGTTTGCTGTAGGGCGGGGTTCACCCCGCCTTTACTCCAAGGGAGCCAACAGGGCCTTGAGCGCGGCGCTGGGGTTGTCCTGCGACCAGATTTCCTCGCCTATGGCGAAGAAGTCGGTGACGGGGCCGAATTTTTCGACCAGTTCGGCTGTGAGCGCGCCTTCGGCCACGACCGGCACCTCGACGATTTCGGACCACCATTCGAACAGGTCAAACTCGGCGCGGCTGCCGTCGCCCAAGGGCGTGGCGCCGATCGGGCCGAAGCTGACGTAATCGGCGCCGTTCTCGCCTGCGGTCAGGCCTTCGTGCCGGGTCGTACCGCAATGGGCGCCGATGATGGCATCGGGCATGTCCTTGCGGACCTTGCGGACCGAACGCGCGCCATCGGTGAGGTGGACGCCATCAAGCCCCAGCCGTTCCGCCAGCAGGATATGGCGTTCGATCACCACGGCCACGTCACGGGCATGGGCGACCTGCCGGATGGCATCGCCCGCGCGCAGGATGCGGTCTTCGTCGCGGGTGGCGAGCGCGATGCGCAGGCAGGCGATTTCTGCCCCGTCCAGCACGGCGGCAAGTTGATCGGGCCAGGTGTCAAGGTCCAGCTCGGGCGGGGTGATGAGGTAGATCTGCGGGCGTTCGGTATCGGCCATGGGGCGCTCCGGGGTGTTTGGGGCTGATTAGCGCAGATTTCCGGCAAAGGCCATGGCGCAGCGGCCTTGCCGTGGGACGGGCGCGCGCGTATCTGGCGCGGGTATGTCCCCGCCTGAGAGGCCAGAGCCCGTGACCGAGATGATCCCGCCCTGTTTCATTCTGGTGCGCCCGCAGATGGGCGAGAATATCGGTGCCGCCGCGCGGGCGATGCTGAATTTTGGGCTGGAGCGGATGCGGATTGTCGATCCGCGCGATGGCTGGCCCAACCCGAAGGCGGTGGCGATGGCCTCGGGCGCGGGGCGGCTTTTGGATATGGCGGGGCTTTTCGACGATGTGCCGGGGGCGATTGCGGATTGCGATTTCGTCTTTGCCACCACGGCGCGGGGGCGCGAGTTGGTGAAACCCGTGGTCACGCCGGAACGCGCGATGGAGATGACGCGGGCGATGGTGGCCGAGGGGAAGCGCGTGGGCATCCTGCTGGGGCCGGAGCGGGCCGGGCTGGAGAATGAGGATGTGGCGCTGGCCAATGCCATTGTCACCGTGCCGGTGAACCCGGAGTTTCCGTCGCTGAACCTTGCGCAATGTGCGTTGCTGCTGGGCTATGAGTGGAGGCGGCAGACGGAAGTGATCTTGCCCGAGATCATGGGGTTGGCGCGGACGGAATTTGCGAGCCGGCTGGAGGTGGAGCGGCTGTCGGATCATTTCGAGGAGCGGCTGGATCTTGCCGGGTTCTTTTACCCGCCGGACAAGGCGCCGCATATGAAGCTGAACCTGCGCAACATGTTCGCGCGGCTGGGGCTGACGCGGGCCGAGGTGCAGACCTTCCACGGGATGCTGCGGCAGATCGCGTTCAAGCTGCGCCAGATGGGGGAGTGAGGGCGCAGGGACGGGGCGGACCTGAGACCGGTGCGCTGGCGGCGGTGCAGCAGAAGATGGGTATTTTTTCCAAGATGAAGCCGGGGCGTGCAACTTGGGTGTGCGGCGGGGTATGTGGTGCGGGCGGTGCAGTTCGCCGCAGCCCCGCCGCAGCCCCTTGAAGGGGGCGGGGGGGAGGCATACCCTCCGCGCCGAACGAGGGAGACCGCGACATGGCAGGCAAGCGCAGCATCTTTGAAGAGGTGGGGCAGGGGGTGGCATCCGCCCCGCCACCGCAGGGGGGCATGATCGCCGCCAAGGCGCAGGGCGCGCGGCGCGGCATCCGGCTGTGGCTGGTGGCGCTGTTCCTGCTGGTGGCCACGATGATCGCCGTGGGCGGGATGACGCGGCTGACGGATTCGGGGCTTTCGATCACGGAGTGGCGTCCGGTGACGGGGGCGATTCCGCCGCTGGATGTGGCGACGTGGCAGTCAGAGTTCGACAAGTATCGCGCCATCCCCGAATATCAGTTGCAGAACAAGGGGATGAGCCTTGAGGAATTCAAGGTCATCTATTGGTGGGAATGGGGCCATCGGCAACTGGGCCGCCTGATTGGGCTGGTCTGGTTCCTAGGCTTTGTCGGGTTTCTGGTGACGAAAAACATCCCTGCCGGGTGGACAGGGCGGCTGTTGGGACTGGGCGCGCTGGGCGGGCTGCAGGGGGCGATCGGCTGGTGGATGGTGTCATCGGGTCTGACCGGGACAATGCTGGATGTGGCCTCTTATCGGTTGGCGACGCATCTGGGGCTGGCCTTTGTGATTTTGGGGCTGATCGCCTGGTATGTGTTCCTGTTGGGGCGCGGCGAGGCTGAGTTGATGCAAGCGCGGCGGGGGCGGGAGGCGAAGCTGTTTTCCATGACCACCGGGCTGATGCATTTCGCGTTCCTGCAGATCCTGCTGGGTGCGCTGGTGGCGGGGATCGATGCGGGGCGAGCCTTTCCGACTTGGCCGGATATGAATGGCAGCTTCTTTCCTGCGGATGCCTTCTATGTGCCGGATGGCAACGGGGGCAGCCTGCCGATCTGGCATGCGTTCTTTGAGAACCCCGGTCTGGTGCAGTTCATGCATCGCATGTCAGGCTATCTGCTGTTTGCCTTTGGCGTGGTGGTCTGGCTGCGGGGGCGGAGGTCTGCCCATGCCGTGACGCGGGGGGCCTATCACGGGGTGATGGCGATGATGCTGGCGCAGGTGGTGCTTGGGATCGCTGCGGTGATGACGGCGGCGCATGTGCATGTGGCGATCACCCATCAGATTGGCGCGGTGATCCTGTGGGTGCTGATCATCCGGGCGCGGCATCTGGCGCAATACCCGGTTGCGGGTTCGATCCGGGAGGGAACGGCATGACGGCCTATGACGATCTGATGGCGTTCCAGCGCGAGACCGAGGCGCTGGCGCAGGTGGCCGGGCGGCTGGGCTGGGATCAGGAAACCATGATGCCGCGTGGCGCGGCCGAGCAGCGGGCCGAGGAGATGGCCGCGATGGAGGGGGTGCTGCATGCGCGGCGCACCGACAGCCGGATTGCCGATTGGCTGGCGGCGGCGGTGGCGGTGGATGATGTGGCCGGGGCGCAGTTGCGGCTGATCCGGCGCAGCTATGACCGGGCGACCAAGGTGCCCGCCACGTTGGCGCAGGAGATCGCGCGGGTGACGAGCATGGCGCAGGGCATCTGGGCCGAGGCGCGGGCAAAGGAGGATGTGCCGGGGTTCCTGCCCGTGCTGGCCGATGTGATCCGGCTGCGGCAGGAGGAAGGGGCGGCACTGGCGCAGGGTGGCGATGTCTATGACGCACTGCTGGACGATTACGAGCCCGGCGCGACGGCAGCGAGCATCGGCGCGATGTTCGACAGGATGCGGCCACGGCTGGTGGCGTTGCGGGCGCGGGTTTTGGGGGCGGCCAAGCAACCCCCTGTTCTGGATGCCATTTTCGGGGCAGAGGGGCAGTTGCGGCTGGCGCGCGATCTGGCCACGGCCTTTGGCTATGACTGGGACAGGGGGCGGCTGGATCTGGCGGTCCACCCGTTTTCATCCGGGTCGGGCGATGATGCGCGGATCACCACGCGGGTGGTGGAGGCCGAGCCGTTCAACTGTTTCTATTCCACCATTCATGAGGTGGGACATGCCTGTTACGAGCTGGGTATAGATTCAGACTATCGCCTGTCGCCGCTGGGTGCGGGCGTTTCTATGGGTGTGCATGAAAGCCAGAGCCGGATCTATGAAAACCAGTTGGGCCGGAGCCGCGCCTTTACCGGCTGGTTGTTCGGGCAGATGCGCGAACGATTTGGTGAATTTGGCATTAACACTGCCGACGCGTTCCACGGTGCGGTTAACCGTGTTTCGCCCGGATTCATCCGCACCGAGGCTGATGAAGTGCAATACAACCTGCATATCATGATGCGGTTCGATCTGGAGCGGGCGCTGATTGCGGGCGATCTGGCGGTGGGCGATCTGGAAGCGGCGTGGAATGACCGTTTTGCCGCCGATTTCGGGGTGAAGGTCGAGCGGCCTTCGCAGGGCATGTTACAGGATGTGCATTGGTCGGTGGGGTTGTTTGGGTATTTCCCGACTTATAGTCTGGGCAATGTTTACGCAGGCTGCCTGCACCGTGCGCTGCGTGACGACATTCCCGATCTGGACGCCCATCTGACGCGGGGAGAGACGTCGCCTGCCACCGAATGGCTGCGCGAGCGGGTGCAGCGCCATGGCGGGCTGCGGTCGCCGCGCGAGACGATTGCCCATGCCTGCGGGTTTGAGCCGCATGAGGGGCCGCTGTTGGATTACATCGAGGCGAAGTTTGCAGCGATCTATGACCTTTGACCGCGTGACGCGATGAGCGAGGGGCGGGCGGTCTGGACGCTCGCCCTGACGCAGGCATTAGGATATGCCTGTTTCTTCTACATTTTTGCGGCGCTGATCCTGTATTGGCAGCGCGAAAGCGGGTTCTCCGAAGGGTTGCTGGCTGCAGGGCCGATGATCTCGATTCTGGTGTCAGCCATGCTGGCGCCTGCCGTGGGGCGGGCGGTGGACCGGGGGCGCGCGGTCGGGATGATGGCGGCGGGGCCGGGGATCGGGGCGGTGGCGTTAGCGGTGCTGGCGCTGTCGGACAGTGGGGCGGTCTGGTTGCTGGCTTGGGCGGGGTTGGGGGTAGCGCAGGCGCTGTGCCTATATGATGTGTGTTTCGGGCTGCTGATCCGCCGCTTTGGCAGCGCAGCGCGGGGGCCGATCACGCGGGTGACGCTGGTGGCGGGGTTGGCGTCCACGCTGGCCTTTCCGGCCGGGGCGGCGCTGGCCGAGGCATGGGGTTGGCGGGCAGCGGTCTGGGTGGCGGCGGGGGTGGCCGTGGGGGTGATGCTGCCCTTGCAGTACTGGGCGGCGCGGGTGGTGGTGCGGGCTACCGAGGCAGCCCCGGTGGGGCGTGAGGTGGCGCGGTTGCGCTGGCGGGATGTCCTGCGCATGCCCGGCTTTGTGGTGCTGGCGGCGGTGTTTTCGTTGGTGAACCTGAACCACTGGATGCTGGTGAACCATTTCCGCCCGATGATGGAGGCGCTGGCCGTTCCCGGCGAGATCGGGATTGCGGCGGCGGCGGCGATCGGGCCTGCACAGGTGATCGGGCGATTGGTGCTGATGGGGGCACGGATCGGGACGGGGGCGGCGACCTGGGCCACGGTGGGGGCGCTTGTGGTGGGGCCAGGGTTTTTGCTGTTGGCGGCGGGGTTTCCTTTGGCGGCCTTTGGCTTTGCCGCCTGTCAGGGGGCGGCGATGGGGGTGTTGACGATCCTGCGGCCGATGCTGGTGGCCGAGACATTGGGTGAGGGGCGCTATGGCGCGGTCGCGGGGATGATGGCGATCCCGGGGTTGGCGGCGGCGGCGGTGGCCCCGATGATGGGGGCCGGGCTGATGGCGCTGGGCGGGGTGTGGCTGATGATCGGGGCGGGGTTTGTGCTGGCGTTGGCGGCCTGTGCGGCGCTGGCGGCAAGGCGTTGAGAACGCTGGGATAATCCTTGGATCTTTGGGTTTTTGCGATGCAGCGCGTGGTGCAGACGTGCAGTGCAGACGAGCGTATGCACGCAGCGCACGGTCATCGGGCGTTAAGGTTAACCGGAAAAAGGCCGCGTTGCAGGGGCGCGGGGCTAGGGTGGAAAGGGTTTGTTAGCGGTTCTAGGGCAATATGGGGTGCGAGGCGTTGTGAAGGACTAAGGATGTTGCTCTGGTTGGTGTTTGTGTTTGCGGGGTTCCGGAAGACGGAGAACTGGGCGGCAATGGCAGACCGGCAGGTGTTGCCTGCAGCCCGTCCGGGTTCATGTGACGGATACTTGAGGCCGGCGCAGGGGGCTGTGGGATCGGGCTGGCACCGGGTGTTCACGACGCTGGAGCAATGGGCTTTCCGTCTGTCCGGGCGAAGGTGGCAGGGCAGGACGTTTTCGGTTCGATGGTCCGTGGCGACCGGCGATGTGCTGCGCGGTCTTGACTTGCCTGGGCCAGAGGATGGGCCGGGTGACCAGCGCAGAGGTTGGACGTTCTTGCCGGGATGAGACGGCGAGGCCTGTGCCATGCAATGCGGATGCCGCGGGCCGGGCGGTATGAAGCCGCGCAGGCGATGCCGCGTACGTTGGGCCGCTCTGCGTTTCGCAAAGGGCGGGGCCGCGCCCGGGGCGGGCGGGGACTAGTCGGCCCAGTCCGGTTTGCGCTTTTCCAGAAAGGCGGTGATGCCTTCATCCGTGTCGCGCCAGAGCATATTTTCCACCATCGTGGCCCCGGTGCGGACATAGGCTTGATCCAGTGGCAGGCCGAGCTGATCGTAAAAGGCGCGCTTGCCGATATGGACGGCGGCGGTGAGTTTGGCGGCGAGGGTTTCGGCGAGCTGGCGGGTCTGGTGCTCCAGCGCGTCGGGGGCAGCCACGCGGTTGACGAGGCCCACCTCGCGGGCGCGGGGGGCGGAGAGGAATTCGCCGGTGGTCAGCATCTCGAAGGCCACGGCAGGGGCGACCTTTCGGGAGAGGGCGACCATGGGGGTGGAGCAGAACAGGCCGATATTGACGCCGTTCACGCCGAAGCGGGCATCCTCGGCCGCGACGACCAGATCGCAGGAGGCGGCAAGCTGGCAGCCAGCGGCAGTGGCGATGCCGTGGACTTGCGCGATGACCGGCTGAGGCAGGGCGGGGATGCGCTGCATCAGGGCGGCGCAGCGGGCGAAGAGATCTGCAAAAGCGGCGGCACCTTTGTCGGGCTGGGCGCGGGAGGCTTGCATTTCCTTGAGATCATGGCCCGCGCAAAAGGCACGGCCAGCGCCGCGCAGGATGACGACGCGGATGGTGCGGTCGGTGGCGAGGCGGTCAAATTCGGCAGTGAGCGCTGCGATCATGGCATCGGACAGCGCATTGAGCGCGGCAGGGCGGTTTAGGGTGAGTGTGGCGATGTGGCCGTCGTCTTGGCGCAGGATCAGGTCTTCAGTCATGGCGTTCCCGTTTGGCGTTTGTTCGTAAGCGCGGCGGTAAGGTCCGCGTGTTGGCGCAGGTTCAGGCTTTCGGTCATTGCATCGCCCTTTGGCTTTGAGCCAGCATAGGGGGGAGCGAAGGGCGAGGGAAGCGATGGAACTGGTGATGGACCGTGAGGCCCTCGGGGCGTTTTTGGTACGAGACTTCGGGCAGGTGGCGGCGGATTTCATGGTGGAGCGGGCAGATGCGGAGGGGTTGTGCCTCCGGCTGCGGGTGGAGGAGCGGCATTTGCGGCCGGGGGGCACGGTGTCGGGGCCGGCGATGTTCGGGCTGGCGGATGTGGCGGTCTATCTGGCGATCCTGAGCCGGGTTGGGCCTGTCGCATTGGCGGTGACGACGGGCTGTTCGATGGATTTCCTGCGCAAGCCTGCGGCGGGGCGGGATGTGCTGGCGGAGGTGCGGTTGTTGAAGCTGGGCCGGACGCTGGCGGTGGGGGATGCGCTGCTGTTTTCCGAAGGGGTTGCAGAGCCTGTCGCGAGGGGGACTTTTACATATTCGCTGCCGCCGAAGAGGTGATCGCCATGGTCAGGACCTGATCGCCGTGACTGATCTGCTGGTCAGGCAACCCGTTGCAAGGCTGTGGAACAAGGCGGGTATTTGCAGACGCCCGGTCGCCTGGGTAGAAATCTTGGGTTGTTCGGAGACTTCTTGCACGAGACGGTCGCAGGGTGCGAAGTGCCGTCGCTGGGACTGGGAGCGGCCAAGACGGGGTTGCGCCGCCCCGGTCCAGTAGCTTGCGGCGCCGATCTAGGGGAACACGGCGAACTTGTGTTCTGCCGATGAGCCGATCAGCGATTGCAGAGAGGGCCAGCGTCGAGGCGCGTGCTGTTTTGTGCTTTGCCAAGCGGTGTGACCTTTGCCGCTTTGCCGTTCATTTCGAAGGACACAATCCTCTCACCGCTTGCATCCAGAGCGAAGATGGTTGGAACACCCGCGCAGACCTCGATCCGGCTTTGGACTTCCTCTTGCCCGATGGCGTGGTTTGTCACGCCGGCGACTGAGGCGATGTGTTTGAGGGCCTTCCCCTCGGGCCGGACAATGTGCAGGACCTTATCGAGATGGGGCTTTTCCACATAGGCGAGTTCGATGGCGCCGTCCCCGTCGAAATCGGCCGCACCGATGGGGGCGAGCCAACGAAAGCGGGTGCCGATAAAATCGGTGGTGGCCGCGCGAACGAGCCGTGGCATGCCTGCCTGCAGCACGACCGTCCAGACGGCGAGGCGTGAGCCTTTCGTCTGGTCACTTTCGACGACCACGATTTCAGCGCGATTGTCACCATCAAGGTCGAGAAGGCGAGGCGCGAAATCTTCGAAGACAAGACTTTCGGGCAGGCGGATGGCAAGGGTGTCCGGCCAATTGTCGCAATCAGGACAGGGGGCCAGACCGACGATCAGATCGGTATGGGCTGGAAGGTTTCCCATGATGTTGTGGGGGTAGCGATCTGTCGGGTTGGCGTATTCAGCCCGGATTGGTTGCGGGGCCGGCGGTTCCTGTCCCGCCACCTTAGCTGGGTCGCAGGCCAGGGCCAGGACCAGAGCGCATGACGCGGTGATGAGCCTTTTCACGAACACCTCTATCTTGTGTTTGCCCTTTGATAAGGGCGCAAGACATCATGGGCGCAGGCATCTTGCCATGATTGTGTTAGGATGCCGTTTCATTCGTCCGACCGCCGACTTTTGTCTGCGGCACGGTGCGTCGCGATGGCCAGCGGCCCGTGTCAGGATTTCGGGCGGGTGAAGCGGCCTTCGATCTGGGCGCCGCTTTCGATGACAAGGGCGGTGTAGGTGGTGTCAGCCTCGACCCGTGCCGAGGCGCGCAGGGTGAAGGACTGGGTGCTGACGCGGCCGTCAAGTGTGCCCTTCACTTCGATCGTTTCAGCCGAGACGGTGCCTTTGACGCTGCCCTCATTGCCGATCATCAGATTGCGCGCGGAGAGGTTGCCATCGACTTCGCCAAACACCTCGACCGCGCCAGTGGAGGAGATTTCGCCGGTGATGCGCAGATCCGAGGCGAGGACCGATTTCCCGGCATTCGGGTTCGGGGCGCGCGGCGGCTGGGTCGCGGGGGCGGCGGGATCGGTCTTGCTGAACATGGGGTCCTCCGGGTGTGAGCCGATAAGGGGGGAAGCGGGCGCGGTGGTCAAGACCTGAGGGCGGGTGGCGGCGGGAAGGGCGGGATTTCCGCCCCACATACCCGCTGGTTGTGGCGTGGCATGTCGGTTGTGGACCTGACAAAGACGGACGGGGGCGGTGAAATGGCGTCGGGAATCAGGGCAAGGGCAGGAATAGGATGACGGAGACGGGATTTTTCACGCCGGTTTCGGGGTTCGATTTGCCGCGATTCGCGGGGATTCCTACCTTCATGCGGTTGCCGCATGTGGGGCTGGATGACCCGCGGCTGGCCGAGGTGCAGATCGGGCTGATCGGCGCGCCCTGGGATGGGGGAACGACCAACCGGCCCGGCCCGCGGCATGGACCACGGCAGTTGCGCGACCTGTCGACCATGATCCGGGCGCAGAACGGGGCGACATGGGTGGCGCCGTTCGAATTGGCGCGCTGCGCCGATCTGGGGGATGTGGCACCGAACCCCGGCGATCTGATGGACAGCCTCGCGCGGATGGAGGCGTTCTATACGCGCGTTGTGGCGGCGGGGATTTTGCCGCTGACCGGGGGCGGGGATCACCTGTGTTCGCTGCCCATTTTGCGGGCGGTGGCCAAGCATCGACCGGTGGGGATGATCCAGTTCGACAGCCATACCGATCTGAACGACGTCTATTTCGGGACCAGCCGCTACAATCACGGCACGCCCTTCCGCCGGGCGGTGGAGGAGGGGCTGATCGATCCCAAGCGCTATGTCCTGATCGGCATTCGCGGCACGGCCTATGGGCGCGAGGATTGGGATTTTGCGGCGGCGAACGGTATTCGCATCATTCCCATTGCTGAGTTCCACAAGCGGGGCGTGGAGGATGTGATGTCCGAGGCGCGGGATATCGTGGGGCAGGGGGATACCTATATCACCTATGACATCGATTTCGTGGACCCGACCTTTGCCCCCGGCACGGGTACGCCCGAAGTGGGCGGACCGAACAGTTGGCAGGCGTTGGAGGTTGTGCGCGGTTTGCGCGGGGTGAATGTGGTGGGGGCCGATCTGGTGGAGGTCAGCCCGCCATTTGACCCGTCAGGCGGGACGGCGTGGCTGGGGATTTCGATCATGTTCGAACTGCTCTGCGTGATGGCGGAGCGGATCAAGGGGTAGAGGGGGCCTTGCCCCCCGCGCCGCCTTCGGCGACGCTCCCCCCAGAGTATTTTGGGCCAAGATGAAGATGGGTACAGGGATGGATGTCGATCTGATCGTAACCAATGCGAAGGTTCTGACCATGGATCCGGGGCGGCCAAGGGCTGTCGCGGTGGCGGTGCGCGCGGGGTGGATTGCGGCGGTTGGGGGTGCGGAGGTGGCGGCGCTGGCCGGGCCTGCGACACGGGTGATCGATGCGGGCGGGCGGACGCTGTTGCCGGGGTTTGTGGAAAGCCACCTGCACCTTGTGCTGGGGGGCGCGGAGTTGGTGCAGTTGCAGATCGGCGGGGTGATGGGGTTCGACGCGCTGAAGGCGGCGTTTCTGGATTATGCAGCCAAGAACCCGGATCGCGCGCTGCTGATGGCGCAGGGCGCGGCTTATGAGATTCTGGGCGAGGCGGTGACACGGCATGATCTGGACCGGGTGATCGCGGAGCGGCCGATTGCCATGATGTCGCCGGATCACCATACGGTCTGGGCCAATACGCTGGCCCTGCAACAGGCGGGGCTGCTGCACGGGGCGCAGATGCCGCATGGGCATGAGGTGGTGATGGCCGCCGATGGCACGGCGTCGGGCGAATTGCGCGAGTTTGAGGCGTTTAGCCCGGTGTTGGTTTTGGGGGGTGAGGCGCATCTGCAAATGGGCATCGCCACGGGGGGCGAGCCGGACCCTTGGCCGGATGCTGCCACGCGGGCTGCGGACAAGGACAAGGTCGCGGCAGGGCTGGCGCATTGCGCGGCGCATGGGATCACCACGATGGTGAACATGGATGGCAATCGCTATACCTGCGCGCTGCTGGCCGAGATGGAGGCCGAAGGTCGGCTGACCGCACGGGTGCGGGTGCCATTCCATATGAAGCCGCATATGGAGATGGCGGAACTTGATCGCGCCTCTGCCATGGATGCCGACTATCGCAGCGAGTGGGTGCGGTCGGGGTTCGTGAAGATGTTCATGGACGGGGTGGCGGACAGTCGGACGGCCTTTATGTTGAACGACTATCCCGGTGTGCCGGGGCATCGGGCGGACCCGCTGTTCGAGCCGGAACGGTTCAAGGCGATTTGCGCCGAGATTGACCGGCGCGGGTTGCAGATTGCGGTGCATGCCATTGGCGATGGAGCCGTACGAACCACGATTGATGGCTATGCGGCGGCGGCGGAGGCCAACGGACTGCACGACCTGCGCCACCGGATTGAGCATATCGAACTGATCGACCGGGCCGATGTGCCGCGACTGGGGGCGTTGGGGATCACCGCAAGCGTGCAGCCGCCGCATCCACCGGGGGTGATGGATTTCCCGATGTCAACGATGGAGGTGGTGTTTGACCGCGCGCGCTGGCGTGATGCCTATCTGTGGAAGACACTAAAGGATCATGGCGCGCCCGTGGCCTATGCCAGCGATTGGCCGGTGACGGATGTATCGGTGATGCGCGGAATACAGGCGGCGCTGACGCGGGTTCCCTATGAGGGCGCGGGGGATGAGCGGCTGGATCTGATGGAGACGCTGCACGCCTATACGGCAGGTGGGGCCTGGGCCGGGCATTGGGATGACATCACCGGCACGCTGCGCACGGGGATGGCGGCGGATATGGTGCTGATCGACGGGGATATCGAGACGTTGCCCGTGGACCAGATCGGGCAGGCAGCGATTGCCCTGACGGTTGCGGGTGGGCGGATCACTTATGCCGGGGCAGCATTCGCCTGATGTTGCAGAAGACAGCGCGTGAATCGGGGCGTGAATCGGGGCGCGAGTCGCTCTGATTCACGGCAGTCCGCCCGGAAAGGCGCAATCATCCGCAGGGCAGGGGAGAAGGCCAAGTGTTTTTCTGCTGAACCGGGGGCAAAAAGCCCAAGAATTCTTGGGCTGCCGAAAAAATCGTCATCTTCCCGTCATTTTCCACTTGCGGCCATCGGGCGGGATACGTAGATAACGCCTCACCGAAGACGACGCGACGCTGAAGGGCGGAACGAAGAAACCGGAAGTGGCGGCAGAAGCCGTTGCGAAAAAACTCTGGAGGCAAGGCGGTAAGCGACGCTGGTGACAGCGTGCGGCTTGTTTTGTGTCTGGTACGCTCTTTGACATTGAGAATTGATGAAGGGATATGTGGGCGGTTTGGGCGCATCGGCGTTTAACTGTTTGCATATCGGCCTAGTAGGGATTTTGGTTCCGATGATCT